>JGI24158J21664_10000967_pt1 | contig 29998 bp, 23 predicted proteins | sample Ectturendosymbi3_FD_21664 | JGI IMG/M metagenome (IMG submission 21664)
TTTTCATTTGCTCTAATGTTCGCTAATGGTTGGCTTACTGCATGCGATGGCTTTTATGATGCTTCTGCTTGTTGGCTGAGTCATATGAAACAATAATAAACCTACCAATAAACCAACCTATAAGAACAAGGCTTTCATCATTGTCCTGCAGGAGACCCACTGCGCAACTGCAGATAAGCTAGTGATTCCCAACTTCTCACTAGCTGGGTCAGTCCTGAGCAGGAACCACGGCCTTGCCACGTTTGTCCATGAGCGGTTGAAATGGTCTCCGGTCGATCAGTCTCCAGAACAATCAGAGACTGAGTGGTTGTGCGTAGGCGTTGCAAGATATAAGATCATTAACGTCTACAAACCTCCACGCTCGCGATTCACAACGGCCATCCCGACGTTCCCACATCCCCAGTCTGTATGTTGGTGACTTCAGCTGCCAACATGTCAACTGTGGTTACAAAACATCCCTGACGGTGAGAGCCTGGACTCCTGGGCAACATCCAACAATCTTGGTCTGTTATATAACACAAAGGAATCAGCCAGCTTCTCTCACCGATGGAACGTCGACACCAACCCAGACCTGGCCTTCGCGAGTTTCGGCCAGGACAGCCGACTCCCGGACAGACGTGTCCTAGGAAAGTTCCCGCGGTCACAACATNGNCCTTCCCTTATAATGCCACCNAAGTTCAAGGTTCCTGCCCACAGCGATCCGGTGAAGTGTTGGAACTTTCGCAAAGCTGACTNGAAGCGCTTTTGCCTTCTCACAAATGAATCCATTGAGAGATTGCCACCTTGCCACCTCCGGACACATCAAATATGGAGAAGGCATACTAGGATTTTCGCGAGAGCCTACTTTCTGCGGCCAAACAATGTAATCCCACGTGGCCGCTGGAAGAACTATGTGCCATGTTGGGACAAAGAGTGCGAGACCCTCTATCACTCCTTTACCCGAGCCCAGTGGAGACTGACTCTGATAGAGTCGCTTCGTTCCTCCTTTCTCGGCTCGGGCAGAAGAAGCAGGGGCGATGGGAGGAAGCAGTAAACTCCATCGTCTTCTCGCACTCTAGCCGCAAGGTGTGGAGAACCATCAACAAACTCACTGGCATGTCCTTTCACCAGTGCCCCATCTCGGCAAACTCCATCGCCTTGCAACTTGTGAAGAACGGGGCACATAAGACCATGGATCGCAAGTCCACCAGGGTGGTCAACAAGGAGGTGTCCGACCTATAGAAGATCCCAACACCTGAGGGTCACAGTCTCTCTGAACCCTTTATGCTGGAGGAGCTTGTTGCCATCAGATGCCAGAAGCCAGGAAAGTCTCCCGGATTGGACTCCATCTTCACGGAGTTCATGCTGCACATCAGGTCAGCTCTCAAATCTTGGTTTTGCGACTTCCTTAGTTCCTGCATGCGCCAACTCAAAATTCCAAAGATCTGGAGAAGAGCACTAATAGTTGCGATCCCTACGCCAGAAAAGCCACTGGGGGACCCAAAGAATTATCGTCCCATATCTCTGCTGTGCGTCCCCTTCAAAATCCTCAAAAGACTCATCTACGCTTGTGTCGACCCAATCATCGACCCATTGCTCCCGCAGGAGCAGGCGGGCTTTTTACACGTAAGGTCGACCGTAGACCAAGTTACCCTGCTGGCACAGGACATCGAGGATAGCTTTTCGGCTAAAAAGAAGACCGGAGCTGTGTTTGTCGACTTCACAGCAGCCTACGACACTATATGGCAGCGCGGCCTCACCTGCCACCTGCTGCAATTGCTGCCCGACAGACACATGGTTCGCATGATCATGGAGATGGTTAGCAATCGCAGCTTCACCCTCACCACCGGAAACAGCAAAAGAAGCAGGTTACGACGCCTCAAGAACGGTGTCCTACAGGTATCTGTCCTGGGGCTCCTTCTCTACAACATCTACCTCTCTGACCTGCCAACCACCGCCTCCAGAAAGTATGCATATGCTGACGACCTAGCAATCATGCATGCTAATGGAGACTGGCAGGCAGTGGAAGGGGTGCTGACCAAGGACATGGCAACTGTAGGTGAATACCTCCAGACTTGGAAGCTACAGATCAGCAATACAAAAACGGTGTCGGCAACTTTCCACCTCAACAATAAGGAAGCTAAACGTGAGCTTAAAGTCATATACAACAACGAAACCCTGCCCTTCTTCTCCGAGCCCAAATACCTCGGAGTAACGCTCACGTATTGCCGACATCTCAAGTCACTTCGCAAGAAGCTGACATCACGGCTAGAAACAACTCTACGAATAGCCACCCTAGCCTTGGTGCACTCAACCGCAGAGTACTGCGCTCCTGTTTGGTGCCGCAGTGCTCATACCTGCCTCGTCGACCCCGCCATCAAAGACGCCTTGCGAATTGTGATTGGATGTCTGCGTCCTACACCAGAAGACCTGCTGCGCTTCGTCGTATTGGAGCCACACTGTGTCTAGCACGCCGTGCCATGAAGCGTGGACATCTGCTCCACTTAGCGCTCACCCGCCCATCGAGTGCAAACGCACGGCGCCTAAAATCGAGACACCCATTTGTACCCGCCGCACAACATCTCATCAGCTTTTCTGACAACAACAATGTACGTGCGGCCCAGTGGGCGGATCACCAATGGAATGCGGAGTGGACAGACAGCCCTACAAGACTCAAGATTTTCATCACCGACACCGGCACCTACCCATCCCCACCGGAATGACACTTCCAAGAAGAGCCTAGATCCGGCTTAACCGCCTCCGCACCGGTGTCGGGCGTTTCCCCTCTCGCTTGTACAAATAGGGTATGGCATCCTCTGCGGCCTGTGAGTGTGGCGCAGAAGAACAAACCGTCGACCATGTTGTGCCCCAGTGTCCAATCCATCGACCTCCCCATGGACTGAATGGCCTGACGGTTCTGGACGATGATACAATTGAATGGCTGCTCAACACCTGTCCTGAGATCTAGTGCGGCCAAGCAATGGTTTCAACAATTCGCTCAAAAGAAGAAGAACACCACTGATTGTTGTATAGGACGTTCTGATCTAAAGTTGAAAGATCTTTAAATTGGGTTGGTTTACGATAAACTTCTGACAATAAGTGACCAATTGATGAGCGTTTGACCAATATGTCCAAAAATGAAAAGCATTCTTCGTTTTCTTGTTCCATAGTGAATTTGATGAAGCTCTCTGTTGCGTTCAGATGGGTGCAAAACTCGGACAACTTTGATTTCTTTATGATCACAAATGTGTCGTCTACATTTTTTTCGCAAACGTGGAGGGCGTGCAAAGGTTTCTAAAGCGCGTGTTTCAATGTTTCCATGGATAGGTTTGCAACTACTGATGAATTGGGAGAACACATCGCTGTTCCAAAAACTTGTTTGTAGTGCTTTCCACGAAAAGTAAAATTTGTTGAACTTAAGCATATTTCAAGTCTTTGGATGCGTAGTTGACAAATTTGTACGTTGACTCAGCTCGGAATTGGATTATGGATGTTACTTGGCTATGTTTAATGCCAGTTGGATTGGAACTTTTGTGAGTAAAGATGCAACATCGATTGAGACCATTATTTCGTCAGTTTGGAGTAATTCATGAACAATAGATGATGCGAAGTCTAAAGAGATTCTTACGTGATGTCGTGATTTTTCAATAATGGTTTCAGTAGTGAGGATAATTCTATAGCTTCCCCATAGATAGGTGAGTCTGTGAAAAAAAACTATTGATTGTAGAGGAATGTTTTCTTGTGTAATTTCGGTAGTCCGTACAGCCGGGTGTTGTGGCATTTGAGTTTTTCAGTGTAAAGCCTGTTTCTTTTGTGATCTTTTTGCTTTCGAGCAAGTTGTTAACAAATTTACTGATATCTTTGGTTGTGGATACGGCTGCGCTGGTTTTAAAATATTTATAATTTCTTAATCATTCAGCATTTTGTTAATCTTGTTGTCATACCACTCTTTGTCTAAGATTGTGGTGATGTTACCTTTGTCAGCCTTGGTGATTATTATACTTGGATCTTTTATAACTGTTGCAACGCCACGTGTTCTGTTTGCGTCACAACTGATCTATTTCGCTTATTGCTTCGTGTGGTTGAAACCATTTTGCCACCAATTATAGGTCAGCCTCGCTGGGAAAAATGCCTCGTAATCTGTCTTAAACTGAGGCACAGATATCTTTTACTGGTACATCTTTAGGGGCAAAAGTAAAATTATGGGCCGATACTGATGCTTTTCATTTTTCATTGACGATAACCGATGCCGATACCGAGATTTTTGCATTACTCAAACTACATTTGAAAGATATTACAGTGTATTTTTTTCATGCAGGCCACTCAAGCACTTGGAATAATTGCACAAGTTACATATGAAAGACCAGATTGTAATAAGTTAAGAATATATTACATATTTAAGCAATATGAATAGCAAAAAATGAAAAGCAACTGTATTTTGTTTGTAACACCGCTTCTCAAAGCACAAAATGACAAGATATGCCAAAAATTTGGGAGGGAGCATGGCCCCTTTGGCCCCCGTGGCTACGCCTATGGATCTGGGTGAAAAAAAACGGAAGTGGGAGCTCTGGTCACAAGCGGAAAAACGCCTACTACCGAAATTGAAGTAAACTTTTGAAGATTTATCGCCATTTTATTGTTACGCAGTAAAGACCAACAGTAGAAAAATCCGCTAGCAAGTTGCCATTTGTGCAGTGGTCAGAGACTTTATGACAGAAAGATTGTTGTTTAGTGTCACGGTAGCAAAAATATCGTTTTTTGTAAAACAACTTTCTTTTTGAACAAATTAACCACATACGAACCGCCGTACACGGTCACCGCCAATTGTCTCTGAAGTGTAGGCTGCCAAATCGTACCAGTTGTGACGTTTTTGACCGGCGTTTCTGCAAAGTTGAAATGAGGGCGCATGTGAAACGCTACGCAGTTGCGCTAAGCGGTTTGGGGGGCTCACGGTCACAACTTTGCCCGGGGCCTCGCTTTCATTTAATTCGGTCCTGGAAAAAGGCATGCATGAAAGAGGCGATCTTGAAAAACAAGACTATACCAAAAAGTTCAATATTTATGGCAGTACTGTCAATCAAATTTTAGAGGTAGTCATTTAAAATCAAACAGCCAAAACAGATAGAAACTACCAGTGCGTAAGCTTATTTGAAATGATTAATCAAATAAAATTTCAATGTAGAAGTGCGGAAAGTGATCGTTAACTTTATTATTTAAAACTTCTCTTAACATTTAAGGACAACTTTATCGTGTTACGTTCGATTGTTTTTCTAAATTCGCATCAGAAGACAAAAACTTGATTGATCTAACGAAGAGTTAGTCTACGATTTTCTTAACTAGCTACGATTTTCCTAACCAGTGTTTTGATACAAAACCAGGCTTTATTTTTAAGTGCGACCGTTCCACAAAGTCAGCAGACTACAGTTGATGAAACGCTGAGGCAAACAATTCCGTTTGAAAAAGTATTGGAATTTGCTTACGGTACTGTATGAAAAATCGTGCTTAAACGTGCATTACTTATCCTTCGAACTGAGACCTGCAAAGCGACGTTGTTCTCAGGTAGACCTGGGCGTGTTTTGCAGTAGCTGTGTTCATTGGTTGCTTTTGTCACATTGCATCGTGTTTACACGCGTGCGTGAGAAACAATGGAAATCATGTTTTGTTTGCTTTATACCGACGAAGAGTGGGACACCAAGGATATAAATACAAGTAAAGAAAACAAAGCTTTTCTTTTTCATGGTTGTGAACTACTGCTTTAGTCAGCAGCTAACGTCACTTTGAAACAAGACGTGTCGATAAAAATTAGCCTGTTTGTTGTGGATTGCCGTCGTGCGTGCGTCCTAAGATTATTTAACATATTTCCTTGAAGATTAGCCAACCTGCGAGAGGTTCTCGGCCGTAGGAAGTGTCTTAAACTGGCAATTGATCAATACTGAACCATTTAATTGGATGATGTTCGCTAGATTCTCCAGTGTGTTCAGGGCTCTGGATGTGTGGCGTGCAGCGCTTTTTACAATCGTTTCATGTTCAAGCACAGGCACGATTGATTTTTGTGGCAATGAGGCAAAGAAACCGTCGCGTCTGTTGTGATTCAGCGAAGAAAAAAAAAGAACATAAACGTCTGCTGTGCGTTCCCGCGTGATCCCAGCCGGCAGCATGTAATCTATCAATGGCAACAGCGCATTTATATCACTGCTCGAGCGAAAGGAATAAAGCTCGCTATGTGTGCAAGTTGAGTCACCTGAGTTGAGATCAAGCGATTGTACGGTATATCTGCGAGCTTGCTTGAACGGAAAAAAGAAATTATTGATGTTATATCGCGACGAACATGAGGTACATGCAATTCACAATAACTGGCTTGATTCAATCGATAAGTAGCAATAAGGAAAGGTCTTTCCTGCGGTTGGACAGTGCTGCAGTTAGATTACTGTAAAGCGCAATTATTTACTGCGAATCTGCAGCAGATAGACATAAGGTAGGAATTTATAATAAATTTGGAAAGCGAAGAAATACGTAACTAGAAAGCATTCGACGTTATAATGATCAATCAATCCATTCTTCGAGGGTGTTCATTGGTTCTCAATCGAACCGTTTGCTGTTACATGAGAGATGAGAAGAGTAACTGTGAATGTAGAACGTCTTTAGCCTTGCGCAACACGTTGCAAGATAAAACTAACTTGTGTATGGTATTGCATCATTTTTAACAAAATAAGTGTGAGTGAAAAGGTAAGAACGGTAAGTTGCACATGGTACAGCATCAACAGCAAAATGATCCACCGAGGTCACTCTACTCTTACTGATGCCATTTCGCTTTTTGATGTGCTATTCTTAGTGCACTGGCCGTTCTATCACGCACAGAGGATATGTCACTCGCACCGAGCGATGTTGTTTCAGCGTCGTTATTGCTGTTTTATATTACGCAAGAATACATTCAAACCAATCAAACGGAAGTACCAAGCACAAACCTGCGCGCATGTAAAAAAAAACAGTCCTGCCTGTTGAACAGCTTTCGCGTTCTTGTATATCGGCTTACATCGGGCGTTCGCCGTGCGGCAAGTTCGCACGAAGACCAATTTTGTGTACAGCAGAGAAAGAGTAAGAATTTGCATAGATCAGGCGTTCTCTCTCAAGTTTTGAGATTTCATTTTTAACGTTGGAATTGTGCAAAACCTTTTTCGAAATGTTTGAAATGTTGCTTATATAAAAGTTTTAAACTAAAAATTGTTACGGAAAATTGGGTTTAGACCGTTCCTGTTTGAACTAGAAATTTAAAGTTTCAGCGACACGGTCTGGTGAAATCAATGCTTTGCAACAGTACAAGTTTTTACAATGAGGCATTTGACAGGATATCACTGGAAAAACTTCCTTTATTAAAAAACTGTTGACAGTGAAGCAAACTAACTTCACGCTTATTCTAATGTAAGCTACTGACTCGGGGATTAAAACATGTAGATCAGTGTTTCTCAAACTTTTTGTTCAGTCGTCCCCTTTTCATTGTCGAAACATCGTTATCGCCCCCAAGCCTGATGCAAAAAACACAAAGTAGTATTTTTAAAGAATTTCATTTAAAGAAATCGTTACATACCATGGTCACTAGTTCAATGTGATGGATGTGCTTGGCGGCCTTCACAAAACTTCGAAATATTGGGAGACATTTTAGTGAGGTACAGTCGTTGATCACCTCGCTAATGAATCAACAAGCGGTTTCTTTGCTTTGAGAGCAAACTTTGGTCACTGCCAAATTTAACTCAATGATCGTTAACTAAAGTTAACCCAATGATCGATTAGTGGTTGAGCATTTTTACCCCTTTGCGACTTTTTGCCCCCTATCGCCTTCTTTGTTTTTTCGCTCCCAATCGCGTCAAAATCGACCCAAAATGGGGCAATTCCGTCTACTTTGAGAACCACAGATGTAGACAATATCTTTTTTAACCGATTGAATATGCGTTGAACTTTTTTGAAACGCAAATCTTTCGTTCTGCTGAGTTTCACTGGTAGGCATGCCGGCTTTGAAATTTTTTGCTTGTGTGTGCGGTACTGTCGACCCAGAATTGGTTTTATAATACTTTGTCTCACGGAAAACGATTTGTTCAATATTTTGAATTTCTCATAATAACCAACTTTCCGCTGACGTTAAAGTAACCTGAAGAAAAGGGGAGGGTCTGCGATCTGGTTGAGATGCACTTGTGAAATAACACTAATCAGATTGCATCTCTTCGACGTATGGATTGAGAGAGTTACGAAAACGGAACAATGGAAAGTAAACATAGCAGTCAGTGGTTTTATAAAATCGCAGGAAGTACTTACCATAGTTAGTACGTTAATTGAGCCTACTGAGGATAAACCTTGAGTTTTTTTCGTAGGAACATTAGCGTCAAACGAGAGCCGGTTTTCCTTTGAAGTGCTAGAATGCTAGATTATATTCATTACATGAATATTTCATAACCTTTTTCACCTACGGCGACATTCTCCTGGCGTAAGCGCTACAGGTTGTTATTGAATGGTGCAGTGGTGCGGCCAAGGTTTCCGGAAGAATGTTTTTTCAGAGAGGCCAGATGACGTAAGCAGCTGGTAATTTGTTTTAAAGGAGCGATGACAGATTGTGGAATCACGGATATGTTCTTAAATCATAGAGTTACGCGGAACAGTAAAACATTAGATTTTACAAGCGAGGTACTTCGATGAACATGTTTTTTCCCCAAAGGAGTGAATCAGTGAAGTCGTAGACGTCAACTGACTGGTTGCTTAAATTACTTCGATCTCTTAACAAATACGTTCAGGGCTTGCTTTTCTCTACACGACTGCATAACAATCATTTCGCATCACGTACGCTGCTACTCGACAGAACTCTGTTGTGAAAAGTTGGAATTTCGAAAAAAAAATTTCGGAATTGCTTTGTTCATTTTTATCTGTTGGCCGCTTTTTGGAGAAATTAGGCCTTTGAACGAGAAACCAAACTTAAGGCAGTTAGTTGGAGCAATCGAGATCTTTGTTTGAAGTGGTCGTATAATTTGACCCGCTTTTATTATTGGCAAGGAACCAGTAGATGCGGAGCTAACGTGCGAGCATTGGAAAACAAAGGGAAAGGTAGATGGAATATTGAAAGCAATATGATCAGGTGCAAACCTGAGTTGCAAAGCAAATAAAAATCATGTTGATTATGCAAATGTTTGGCTGTGTATTTGAACCATTTTGAACATGGGAAAATCGAGCTTATACTCGTACATTAAATATAATGTTGGCAGGTTGTTACTTTCCACGCACAAGCTAAGACAAACACGGATGACCGTTTAACATCGACTATTCAAGCTTGTGGATTACTGTACAGTACTACTAAGCGACAAGCGAACACCTATTTCAATTTTGTGAATTCAATCGAAACTAGTCATAAAACAAAAAAGATAACAAAGAGTTTGTTTAAACGTCATCGGAAGTGCAGAAAAAGGCCGTGATAGTTGTATCAAAGGGTTACTCGGCAAAAGCTTCAGTGCATGTTGCTGGACATACATACAATTTCAAATCTGAGTATTTAATTCATTTCATTGGCGTTTAAATTAAACGTTTGTTGCGCCTTTTTAAGAAACGTAAAGGTTTCCGTAAAAATCTTTGGTTTGCGCAAAAATCTTTCACCAAACGTATGGAAATTTGTTGGGTGAAATTATAGTACGGTAAAGGGCTGGAGACCAATCTAGAGAATGACCGCCTCTCATGTTGCGGCGGCACTGCTCCAAAACAAGGACTTCTATTTGTTTATCTGATTCGTAGTTGAAGTCATGATTTGTTGATTGTAGTCGGATGCTGCTTTCCTATTTCCTCAGATTTAAATTAACCTTGTGTTTGAAATTCTGTAATACACATTATCAAGACCTACCAACGGTTCAATTATACACTATTGTCCAAATGAAGATTCCCAAGTAGTGTGTTTTAGGATTGCTTACAGATTGTGCTGCAAGTACTATTTCAAGCTTTTTTATCAACGTGCTTTCCAGCGTCACGACTGAATAAACTGAATCAATCCGCTAAATAGCAATGGCTGAAAATGCTGCAGACCGACATGCTAACAACTCAGTTCAATTGAGTCACTACAGTTCTTTCGAAGTTTTGAACACATCCTTTGACCTCATCAACGAAGCTGCTCTACCATCATACTCGCTTATGGAAAAAGTTTCCTTGGTAACTGCCACGGCTCTTTTCTGCCTGACAGGTTTGATTGGCAACCTTGCGGTAATCGTCGTCATATGTCGTGATCACGTGATCAAGCGGCGAAGGCACTATCTTTATTTGATGTCCCTGGCCGTTTCAGACCTTTCTCTGCTGACACTGGTAGTCCCACTTTCCCTGGCCAACGAAATAGCGGACGTTTCTTCTTTCAGTATTCACGTCTGTCGTTTCCATCAGTCTCTCGACGTACTACTTTGCACTGCGTCCATATGGACCATTGTCCTCATAGCCATCGACCGGTATATGGCTATTTCGCACCCAGCCAACTGTCAAAGATTCAGGTCTATTCCGCGGATTCGAGCCCTCATTATTGGGGTGAGTCATTCGCTCGCAAAAATTTTGCGACATTGTGATGCACGCAATTTAAATGTTGAATATATTTATTACCGACATTAAACAACACACATTGTTGAAATGGCGCTATGCAATGCAAAGTCCCAACCAATGGCAACGGTTGAGTGGAAATTCTTTAGTTCGGTTTTGCAAGCGCTGTAAAAAATGAAGATGTTTAAAACCGCGAGTACTCGGTTTATTTACGGTATTTTCAGCTACGTATCATTACAAACGCGCAGTCTGAATTAAAGTCAAGCAGAATTTGCTTGAAATGAGCGCCTATTTCAACATCTCTGTATTCTTTCCTACAACGAGCTTAAAAATAATCGTTGTTTTTCCACGTTTCCTTTATGACATTTGTGGTGTTTTATCCTTATTATTGAAGTGGATACTGGTTTGGTTGAACTTACTTTAAAAAGCAAGTAGAACGGGTTTCAGACAAGGTCATAACCATACTACAGCGATGCTACAACCACATCAGGTAATTCGGGATGACGGTAGCTCCCTGACGAAATTGCCTTTAAATGGAGAGATTGGGATGTCAGTCATTCGAGGACTCAGACTGACTATCAGCAATGAGCAGAGCCTCTTCTACACTACGATCCAATCAAGTTTCAAATTTTAATAGCGCGAATTTGGTTTGATGCTATAAACACATCATCAGGTCGAAATCGCCTTTGAAAGGATAGATTATGATGGCAGTCATTTGACGACTCTGACCGACTTTAGTAGTGTAATACGTCAAACTCACTATGTACTGTTAACCCTGACCGCAACGGCAAAAGTCATATGTTAGGCTTCGACCTGGCTCCTGTTGTCCTAAATCTGTAAATCTACAAACAATGAAAAGTGAAACATTGACTCTTGTTTCACATTCAAGGTGTTTGACGTTCAATGATTAACGTAACAATAATTAGTTTAATAGGGAACAGTGCAGCAAAGCGTTAGCTGATCACCTCAGGTCGGCGTAATTGACAAATGAACGGTCACTCAGTTTGTCGTATCGTCATTTAAACAAGATGACATTGTAAGGGTTCATGATTCACACAGCGTGCAGCAGTCTCTTTTATATTTTATAAATATGCAGTTTGAAGATACGCTAAGCTGACCCCTTTTTGCATTTGCCAGCATACGGTACATCACGGATCAGTTCGTCAAGGTAAGATCACGTTGTAGCTGAAAGAGTTTGCGAGACAGGTGCTGATAGTTCCAAGGAGCATTAGTTGCAGTGCATGAAGGAGAGTGGCTGACATTGTTGATGGAAGACCTCTTAAGAAAAACTATGTGTTCTGAATGTCTCTGAATGGAAGTGCTTGCAAGATGTAAAACAAGCTGAAGAAAAGCTGGAAAGGCTTTTACAAATGTTGAGGTCTGGAAAGTACATCGTTTAAACCAGGGTTAGGCAAACATTTTCTACGGAGGGCCACATTGAAGATTTTATTGCTACCGGGGACGCATGCTTGTATCACACATATTACATATATAATCGCTTTGAAAACTTAAAAAAAGTTTCACATTAGCTAGCACAAAATGAAGGTAACAACAGTCACTTCCGGTTGAGTAAAAATGCAGTTTCGAATGAAACGTGTGGAAAAAAACTTGATAATTCTACTCGAATTCGATAAAACTGCTTTGACATAAACTCCACATGCGTACTATCTGTGTACGTGTGGCTGCCATGCGTGCCGTACAAAACGCCCTCGAGGGCCGCATGCGGCCCGCGGGCCGTAGTTTGCCCACCTCTGGTTTAAACTTGCTGATGAAAACTAGTCAAATTTGATTTTTCCTATTGCACGAGCGACCCTAAACATGCTTAACGTTGAATACTGTAGTTGCTCATTGAAGCTACTTCCTACTAGAACGTTGAAGTGGTTATGTAATTTTTAATTAAAATTTAAGATAATGTTGGACACAATCGAAGTCACACTGACTACGAAAGCAGGCAAAACAGACCATCTAGATTAAATACAGGCTTGCAACCTGTAAGTTTGATCGCATGCACACGAATAAAGAGAATAAGTGCTTTATAAATCCAGCATGGCAAAGTACCTTGCATTCATATTTTCTTTAAGGATATCTATTGTGGCCGACGTTCTAACAACTCCATTTGATTTTCGTACCGCACGTCACATAAATCTTGCCGAAGAGGTTTTCTTGATTACTACTATGAAGTGTTTAGTTTGTATTGCAAGCAGGGGCGTAACGACGTTAGCCCGGGCAAGAAGCAAGTTTGGCACCCACATGTTCGAACCTGAGGTCTTTGGAAGCAAATGCACAGTATTGACGAAAGTACTTGTGACATTGTTGGGACTTTTCGGCACACCCCGCAGTCATTCAGCGTCCCCATAGCGATTCGACACCAGTGGAATTGGGCTCCCCTTGCCCCCCTTGTTACGCCCTGATTGCTAGATCGCCCAGAAGCATGTAGAGAAATGACGTCTGAGCTTCAGCTTCCGTAAAAGTACAGCGCTGTACGCTGCTGAGACGGTAAAACTAAGGGATACCGTCGACAAAAGTGTTTTTCAACCTTTTTACGTACATGGCCCAGACAACTTTTGGTAAAAATTTTGTGGCCTACGTCTTTGTTAGCATAGGCTACGCTTTTATACTCATAAATGATCACACATCATTGTAAAGTAGCGAATTTATTCCTGCATGCAATTCAGTGATAATCTTCTTGCTGAACACAACCAGTGTGTTCCCACGCTGCTGTGATTAGATCGATGTCTGAATAGATAACTGTACAATAACTACGGACATTTTTTATGACCTAAAAAACTTGAAAATATGACTTTATTTTTCATAAAATATGACTTTATACGACCAAACAAAAACTATTCCTTTTTTCAATACCTTTCTGGTGCTTCCCTGTTGCTACGTGCTGTTCAACAAAAAGCGCTTCTCTGCTTAAAAATGCAACAGCACACTTGGCAATAGAGTTCCTCATTAGGTATAGCTGTAAACTCCTCAAATCTTTTCTAATCGCTTTGATCTTTGTAGCACTGGATAATTTTACTTTCGGCATTGTGACTTCTGTTTCTAGCTTCGCAAAATGACAGTTGACACACTCCTTTTTTAAAAGAGAATCAAAAGTAGATGTAGAAGTGGAATGAAATCTGTCGTGTTATAAAATGATATATGATGTCATGTACTAGATTATCTAAGTGCTCGTAAAAGAACGGCAGGTTTGCTAACACGTTCACTTTGTAGTGGCTTTATCACACTGTTTACGAAACATGTTGATAAAGCAAATTCACAATTGTATGTAGAATGTTTGTTGCAATCATTGAGGTTTCAGTTTGGTTTGCTTAAGTAAAAAGATTGCTCGNAGGGTGCCCAAGTGGGTTCAATTTGCAGGATGCAATTTAGGCCTAGTGATAGTAGTTTCACCTGATATTCTGAGATTGTTTTAATGGTTCCTTTATTGAATTAGATCGAAAATATGCAAAATATGACTTTATGACCTAACATAGAAAAGATGACTTTTTATGACTTTATAACGTTTGTTATAGACTTCGTAGGGGTGCGATTGTTGTTTCAAAATTCGTTTCATAGCTTCCTGAAGCGCAGAAAAAAATATTACTTTTGTGACTTTAAATGGCCCTAATAACAAGATTTTTTTGTCGTTAATTTCGTGGCCCACTCGAAAACTGCGCCATGGCTCACCTGTTTGCAAGGAGCTGAACATGATTCTAAGAAAACTAGAATCTTTTTGCTGACATTCACTATCCAAAACTGTAGTCAGTATTGATAATTAAAATTCGTATGAAGCAAGAACGTTGTTATGGTCATAAAAATGCAGATCGCCTCCATAGCAAAATTATCCCTGCGAAAAATATTTAAGCTGTCAGGTTGCAATCATCTACTTGATACACCCGGACTGTTACTATGATTTCTACACACGAGTTTAGTCAAAGATGGAAGTATAATTTTTGTTTTTTTAGGTGTGGATGTTCTCAGCCATAGTTTCAGTCATGCCTTTGATTGGAGATTTTCGCAACATAAATGGACAAAAGAGATGCTTCATAAACGATTCAGCTTGGTAATGTCACAAACGTGATGCTTTTAAACAGAGCAGCAGCCTTATTTTCTATTTAAGCCGTTATCTTCTTCCACTTCTCAGGTACATTGTGCTGTCCACATGGCTATCGTTTTTCATGCCTGCTTGCATTGCTCTGACAGTCCACCTGAAAATCTGCAACATTGGAAGGAAACTGCGAAGGCGCAGGTAAGTAAGCATTAACACAGATCAGCTGTGAATTCAGTTCCATGATTCTAAAGCAGTCTGGAACGGCAGTCATCAAAACGTTTTACATCTGAAATAGGTAATTCGAAATAGTAGAACTGCTAAATCCTTTTGTTTACCAGACCTCAGTTAATTAGTCTCCGCGATTTGCTGGTTGCTTAGACTTCATCACCTTTCTAGAGACTATTTAGCCTACTTGAAAAGAGATAGCGCAAGTCTGAAAAAGGGCAAAGCCATGAAAGCAGAGCCCAGTCGGATGATCCCTCGAACGCTTGAACCTTAGCTGTTGAATGTTGTTTACCAGACTGTTCAAAATTTTGTTTACTGTCATCTTTGCCTTACCAGCAGCAAGTTCTTTAGAATGGACCTTGTATCCCAGTCAATGGCTGCACTTAAAATAAGAATAAAGAGTGGCTTCGTGTCGTGCAGTGTAAAATGTAGCTCACTGTTAGGAACAGTGTTCCCTGTAAGAAAATTTTGCACTGAGCGAATGTTTGCTTTAGTGAACATGCGATTGCGCAACCACATTGCCAGTGAAGCCTTTCAGGCGCAACAAGGGCTACGCGGCTTATATACGATATTAAATTGGGAATGTTGCAAGTGCGCGAGAATGATATTTTACTGCGCAAATTGTCACGTGGTACTGCGCATTTGCGCAGTTGCGCACCTTAGAGAGAACATTGGTTGGAAAACAAAACCTTATAAAATATAGCTCAGTTTTACTTGGCTGGTTCGCAGAAAGTTGCTCCGTTAGTGGTTCCGATGCATATCAGCAGTGCCTATTGTACATTCCGGTAGAATCAACTAACTAAGGGTGCGATTTTGGTTTGACGCTGGTCCACGCTCACCAGGCAGTCTTGGAAACGTCAGCGCCAGATGACCAGGTTGCTGTTGCGCGAAACTATGATCGCACTCACAAATCTAAACGCAATCTCTCAACTGCATGTATTTATCAGCAAAAAAAATTACAAATGCTATGTGAGATTGCTGTTGGCAGCAGTACTGCGGAGCCGGAGTCGAAGGTTTTCGGGTGGAGTCGGAGTCGGATTCCTAACAACACTAGGGGTCGGTGTCGGAGTCGGACTTTCCTGTCCGGCTCCGACTCCGGAAATCCAATTGGATCATTTTTTACATCGCACTCTTAGGTTGCGGATTCCTGTTGCAATGGTAAAATTTATTTTGAAAATCTTGTTGAAACAGATTTTGCTGTGCACCAGGATTTCCATTGATTGATAATTGCTACAAAATTGTTAACAGCTAAACTTCATTCCCTTTATGTTAAGGAATCGGAGTCGGGAGTCAGAGTCGGACATTTTTGAAATATCGCAGTCGGAGTTGGAGTCGGATATTTTACTTCCAACTCCGGAACCCTGGTTGACAGTGAAGTATTTTGAATTTTGTGCTATAGAACAGGTCTTACAGGTTGATGAGATAAACAATTTGTTCAAAGAAAAGAAAAGTTTGTCTACTTGAAAATTGTAGAGCAACTACGGCGTTTTCCGTCCCTTTCCTTAAAAAGCTGCGCTTGGACATCGCGCAGAATTTTTTTACTGTTACTTTCATAGAAGGTAACCACGCATGGACATTGCTTGATTTGTGATCCATCGCCATCGCCATTGAGAATCCGGCAATCTAAGGATGTTCAAAACACCCAGTGTTATGACACTGCAGTATGTACACGGCAATATGTTAGGTTAATAACTGCTTTGAAGTTAGTAATCCTGGACAAGTTTTGATTTTATCCTTGAGCCCTGTGTTTCCGCGAACGGAAAGCAGGGATCCGCAAATTATAGGTTTCTCTTGCATGATAACATTAGTCAGCAATAATTTGATATTAGCTTAGGTAACAAGTTGAAACCTTCCACTATTTTTGATTGCAGTTACCTAACTCTACTGTAAATCTGAAATGAGAATTACTCCAACATCTCGAGTTTCCAAGAAATTGCAGTTTCTTAACTACAGTATTGAAACTTTGGACGCAAGCGAGAAAATAATTAATGTACTCACTACGCAGGTGTCCATAACCAGGAAAGGTTGTGAACCATGTTTTAAAACGCCTTTTCATTATTCCAGCAAAATTTTTCTGCTTCAATCCGAAGACAACTTCTTACAAATTTATTCTGAAACTTTTATACGAGGTTAGTTTTACCGCCATTCCAAAACCTAAACAACTTTCACCGACCTAAAAGAACGTGTCGAGTGTGCTTAAAGCGTTAAAATTCATACTTGATGAAACCTCGACCAAAATATCCATTGTCCGCATTAATAATAAGTACTTCTAACCAAACTTCATAGCATTATTTCCTTTGTTTTTGTCACTGCTCAGGTAAAAAGCATTGCCGACAGTGCTTGACGGACTAAAGTTTACCCCTCATAAACAACTAAACTCAATGTGTTTGAAAATAACGCTATCTCAAGTGCATCATCACGATTCTGCTGTACGTTTAAATCTTTCCCAACAGCATGATTCAGTTGCAGCATTAACCAAAGTGTACTTGTCGCTAAAAATAAAAAACGTCACTTAGCCACAAAGCCACAGCAACAAAATTTCCCATAACGCGAAAAACTTCACAAAAAATGTAATACATAAAATCAAAGCAAATGCCCTGCTTTATGTTACAAATGTCACTTACAATATTATGAAGAAAAGCTATTTTGGGCCGAGGATGGTTTTTCGCAGCGACCAAGAGCACTACAAGCTTTTGTCAAACCTTTCCGTCTAACTTATGAGGTTCAACCGGCTGACGGTTCATTGTCACCTGTTTTTCTTCAACAAAGGTTTTGAAGCTTTAAAAGTTGGACGCAAGTTGTGTGAAATACTGTAGAGATGTATTCGACCGCTTAACGCAAAGGCTGATCAAATGTTGTTCTGCTGCAAAACTCGATTCAAACAGTGCATAATTTCAAATTCAAAGGTATTTCATTTTAGATTCTGGTGAATCTAAACAAACAGTCAAGAAAAACTAATTCACTGCCGGTGCAGCAGAACAGCATTGCCTTTTGTATAAAGCAGGTACTTAAAAATGTTCGCTTTCCAGCGTATTGCTTCGTTTTTTCACTAGATTTTCTCTACTACGCTTTCTCTTATCTCTTCTGCTTTTACCAGATTCGGAGTTCCAATTATGAGCTCGAAAGGCTTTATTTTGTCACAATGACTTTTACGGCGTTGACTTTAGAAAACTTGAATCCTGCCATTATTATGTGAGTTGAAAGGCTCGAGGTACTTTGCGCGACCAAGATTTACACTGCAAATTGTTCCAAGTTTTACATGAAAGGACAGTTCTGCTAGAAGTGTGTGCTGATCACAGCATAAGACAAGGCCCTTATCTCACCTTTGCAACAATAAAATGTTCTCACTATAAAATTAAAAGAGTAGACATGGTGTCATAAGTGCAGGCACTAAAATTACACGAAACATCTACTACATTATTGGCGGAACAAGACTACAATATTTTCGGTAAATACTCTTCACTTTAAACATCGAAATCATTCCGGACTGACAAAAGTGTAAGATTGAGCAGGTGCACCCATTGTGAATCCAACCCTCAAACGATTTGTCAGGTATCCGTGTGCTTTCTGCGTCCCACAAATCAGTCTTGTAACGAAGTGCATGTGCTTTCAGCGTTTCGTATTTTCGGCTTTGGCATAGGTGCACATCATTATGCAAGGAACTGTCATTTCACTTTGTAGAACAATTTTTTTGGGAGGGAATTAACTTCAGTCTTTTGAAGCATGCGTTGTTGTAGAGAGTAAAACAAGGAACAAGACTGTTTTGCTTGAAGCGAGTACTTGTCTAAAGATCGCTATGATTTTTTGAAGGAAGGCAACTGCACACAGCAACTGGCCTGAGTTACTCCGTTGTTTAAATCTGGTGATAAGCCCCTCTGCAACAATTATCGTCCAATATCTGCATTTGTTTTCCTTCCAAAATATCTGAATTGTCGTACATACAAAAGTCCTTGAAAGATTGGTGCATGCTAGGCTTTCCTCCTTTCTAGAAAAATACAACATCCTATAAAACTTTCAGTTAGGTTTTCGACCAGCTCATTCCACTCAACATGCAATAAATTATTTGCATGAAAAATGTGTTCAGGCGTCAGATAACAAAGAGCACGTAGTTGCAATTCTCGTTGATTTCAACAAAGCCTTCGACACTGTCAATCACGAGATCTTACCATGCAGATCGCAAAAATTTGGAGTCCGTGGTGTGACTAGTGACATTTTCCAAAGTTATCTCTCTGACAGATATTGATTTACAAAATTCCGAGAAGCAGAGTCATCACGCATTAAATATAACATGTGGTGTTCCACACGGATCGATTCTTGGCCCTTTGCTATTCTTACTCTATGTAAATGATTTACCTCAAGCCTCTGCCTCTTCAAACTACTATTCGCAGATGAAACTTGCCTGTTATAAAAATCTAATTTCATGAGTACACTACAAGCTGCTGTAAATGGCGACATGAAATAAATGAAAGACTGGTTGGTATCCAATAAACGTACCTTAAACTTCAGTAAAACTAAATTTATGGTACTCACCAGGAGTCAAGAACATAAACAAATTAAGAATAATGTTGTCGCTGGAACTATTGAAGAAATGAACCAGGTTAAATATCTTGGTGTCCGTGTTGACAACCAATTAAAATGGCAGCAGTAAATAGATAATGTGTGTAAAAAAGCTTGCATGTGCTTCATACGCTCTACTTAAGTTGCGGGCCTTTTCACGCATCTCCACTCTTAAAACTCTCTACTATGCTCTAGTTCATCCACATCATTCATATGGACTGGTTTGCTGGAGAAATGCCACTAAATGATCACTAAAAAGTATCAAAACTCTACGATAATCCACAGTGATCAGCGGACCCAGCATCAGGTTTATACAAATCCCTTTAAATTTTAACATCGGTTAAATATGATAAAATTAACCTTAATTACAATCGCTCCTTTTTCAATCACAAAGCATTGCCTAAAATATTCGACAACCTATTGAAATATTTAAAAACATCACATAGTTACGACACTAGAAAGCGCTTCAATCAAAATTTCTTTAAACCATCAGTAACCCCAAATATTGGAAAGATTTCAATACGATATAGAGACGTAGAAGCATGCCTGTCTCTTAAACTGGATATCAAGGTCTCACTAGTTTTCGAACACAGGTCAAAAACACTATCTTCATCTTGATGAACAACTTTGTTCCTCATGGTCTGGTCTGGATATATGCTCCGTACTTTGTAAATGTTCTGTTCTGTGCCTATGTGATCCTTCTTGTTGTTGCCTTTTTTTTCAAACATCGGTTTACCATTATTAATATTTTTCTCTTTTGCCGTTGCTAATTTTATGAAGTTACGTCTGTGTTTTGTTTATAGCTGCTGTTACGGCTGAGCAAGCATTATGACTGACCCAAGGTCAGCTGACCTGATGACCTCCAAGTCCTTTTGCTGGCTACAAACAAGAACTGTCTGTCTTCCGCCTGAACCAATCGTTATTCTTAACCACGCAAAACCAACAATGACTTTTTAATATTTCCTTCGGAAATTAGTGTTATATGATAATTTAGAAAACTGAAAGCTTTAATGAATGGATGAGAACGCGAGCCACCTTTTTGGAAGTCAGTGCTTGCAAGGCAAGCTTGTCTACTTGAATTGCAATTTTTGTTAATATCCTAAATGTTTTAAATGTTTTATATGAATTTATGATTGCTGTTATCACGAAAAGATGTGTAGCTGCCATAGACAAATTTAAACTTGTTAGGGTTAATTTGCAATTACAAATGAAGAACTTCTGTAGAAACACTTTGCACACGTTGAACAAAGCTTCACAAAGAGTACGGGAGGCAACGTTTCGTCGAGAGCGTCGCTTGATGCTTGTGATAAGTCTGGTGATGGGCTGCTTCATGGTATGCTGGTCTCCTTTCTTTGTGGTAAGTTAACTGCTAAGAAGACAAGTTGCAACTGCGTGCATTTTTCATTGGAAAGAATAAATGATCCGGTTGCCAGTGGCGTATCTAGGGTATGGCAGGCATGGCACGTGCCATGGGCGCCACGTTGGTGGGGGCGCCAAAACTTGCTTGGCAAAAAATAAAAAATTTTATTTAAAGTTTCTTGAATGTCTATTTTGCGCCCAGCTCAGCCAATGCACAGCTGCATCAACACAGCGGCCGTATGTAATACAGGGAGTGTTGTGCCAGCACCAACATGCATTATGACAAAACTGTTGTATTGTGACACAACACGGGGGTCAGTCATTGTGAAAGACAACAACGCTCGCTTGCCGCATCTACAAGACCTCGTCATTCTCACATGATAAGAAAGGCTGAGTCAGTCTGAGCCAGGCCCGTAATCAGCTTGGGACACCAGGAGGGGCGAAGAGTTTTCTAAGGGGGGCCCAAATTTTTTGAACTATGCCCAATACTTTTAAACGATGTAAAACACATTTTTCCTGGGGGGGGATGAAAATTTTCTAGGGGGACCAAGTCCCCCTGGTTACGGTCCTGGTCTGAGCTGTTACGTTTCAGGCTAAAGGACAGTCGTTAGTCAGAATCTGGTTGAGACGAGTTTAAGGTCGTAGCTGTGAGAATCTGACTGTTACGCAAATAACTGCTGTTAAGCTTCCACAGATTTACAAATTACTTTAACTGCTGCAGCTCACTCCGACTTTACGAAACTCCTTCGATGGCCACTAGTGCCTGACAATAGGTTAAACACAAACCCCAGTCTAGAGACTAAGGAAGAGAATCTTAGTTCTCGAAATATCAGCAGTTAGCATCGTTATCGTACCAGTTGCGTAAAAAGTGTTAACTCATGAAAGAAGAGATTTGTTAGCTAGCTTTTTCTGTCCAATTTGGCTTTTTGTTGGATTTCCAAGGCCTTTATTACGGTCTTGACTGTTGAAAACTAAAATATATGTGTGAGAAATAAGGGCTTCGTACAGTCCAGACGTAGATGGCAAGCAATTATACGAGAAGATTAGATTGCAAAATGCTAGTATTACATCGCGCAACTTTAAAATTGTCGCGTCCTGAAGATCTTCTGACATTCATGTCACAGTTGGATATGGTGATGAAAGGGTCTTTCCTGATCTTCGAATTGATTTACAAATAATGCTGACGATGGCAGCATCTATTGCAATCTGAGAGAAACTGATTCTTTCGTACCTCCGAGACTCAATGAATCAGGACAGATAGTGTGATCTAGCTTTGAGTATAGAAAGGGACAAAATAGAGAAAACTGACTCAGTGGCGTAGCCAGCCCAAAAATTTGAGGGGGCCAAAAATTTTTTTTTGGGCCAAAATGCTTGATTTTAGGTGAATAACACTATTTTGTTTAGGAAAACGCCTTTCAAAGCACAAAATGACCATATTTTCTAAACATTTGGGGGGACCATGGCCCCTTTGCCCCCCCCCCTGGCTAAGCCTATGAACTGCCTTTGATAAAATCATAGACGATTTTGCTTCGATACAGGCACAGGAAAGTTTTTTTTTGAGTAACATGTTGTGTTTCAAACAATAAATGGCTGGCTATATTGATGTTTCGATCAAATTGTGTCTTTCGAACATTACATGTGTTGCATCAAATAACTTACTGTACCATCCAAATTAAATGTGTTTCATTTTAAAAGAAATTGTCGTTTCCAGTTGCAATATGTTGTGTGTGATTTTTTGTAAGATTTACAGTTTGGTCAGCCAGTATTGTGCATAAATTATTATGATAAAGTTTCTGCTTGAATGTTTAGATATTCCTTATAACATCAATCAATGAATATAGAAGTATGTTATGGTCTTTATGGATAATTTATATTTTATTTGCTGAAAAGTTTCAATACAAAATAAACACATACCTTCTGTTTTAAACATTTATTATCTTCGTGGTTGATCTTTCGTAAAAATTGTGCCTATATTTAATATTTAAATTATTGAAAAGGGTGTACATTTAAACTTTGCCATGGGCGCCGGTTTGCATAGATGCGCCACTGCCGGTTGCTATGATGGCCACAAGATTTGCAAAGATAAAAAAATTGATTGTGCTGGCGTTACTTGCAGACTGCTCACAAGTAATCGTTTCTTTGCACGATTTGTTCATTCAGTATACATCACTTTTGATGTTACTGCCGAACACAAGCAAAATTCACAACTTAAGAAATCGTAATGTTCATTGTAATTACTTTGAAACAAAACTGCAAGGCTTTTGGGTTTGGAAAGATTTTACAGCAAATGGTTAACAACAGAAGAGGCATTAGTAAATAAAAAATTGCATTAAGCAATAAACGTCAGTTAATTGAGTTAACACCAAACTGAATCTGTATCATCCAGGTTTCTCAGTAACACCGGTTTATGAAGTCAGAGATTAAAAAAACAGAATATCTGATTCACAATGCAACGCTCTTTGCATGTGGTTTCGTGAAAGTTGTTAAATCCCGCTTCGAGAAAGCTATCAAACGGCACCATCAACGTTCTATTAGAACCGAAGACCTGTTTACGGCGATTGTCAGTTCCTGTAGACCAAGGCGTTTGATTGTAAGCGTCTTTTAAACTGTACTTGACAAGCTGGAACTGTGGAAACGCTGCTTGTTGCGTTCTTAGTTCGTGATTTTAAGAAGCTGCTTCTATTTGAGTAAAATCAATGAAACAATGTGCTTTCAATCTTGAACAAATTTTCGCGGCAATTTTTCATTCACATGCCGGCCAATGAGAAACGGCTTCCTGCCGCAGCCTCAACCAACGCCGAGGCACATTTGTATCGGATAGTTCCGCTGAAGAAAGTGTTTTAATTATGCATGAGAAATTTTTGAAAGAGCTGTCCATAAATTTACACTAATTTCAAAAGTGCTCAAAAAACTTAAAACCGATTTTTCGAAACAACCTTCGGCAATGTTTTGAGAGCAGTATTTACACCACTTGGCTATGGAGCAATCAGCGGTTGCTGAGCGACGGTAGAAAAATTTATAAAGCAGCATTGCAAACAAAAAATTGATTAAAACACGCTCGTTANAAAGTTGTACAAGACTCATATGACTTTGTGAACTATATGTGTGGCTAAATCATTTATATTTAGCATGCTTAATATGCAGGGATGCGATTTTAGATAGTTGTTCTCCAAAAATTCTCAACAGACAAGCTCTTATAAAATGGTGCCTCTTTTGGTGGAGTCTCATCCAGTATTTTGCAATCTTTATACAACGTACCTGGCGTCTCCTTGATCGCGAATATCGCAAGTTTTGATTTGCCGACCGTAGAAAACTTTTGTGGTTAGTTAGTAGCGTTTTTGTCTTAAAAAAGATTAGGCGTTTGGATTCATTGCTTTGCATATGAGCAATTTTAAAAATCTTGTAACCCAGCCTGTTTTACGTGATGCTTTCTAAGAATATATATAGCCTAAATAGGGACACGCAAAGTTGCCATAAAAACAGGTAAAGTCAGAACTTTCCTTGCATCACAACAAAACAATCACCTGAAATTTGCGTTATATATAGCAGGCCTTTAACAAAGCAATAAAATTGGCTATTTTATCCTAACTTGTGTGTTTTCAATCGATATTCAGAACCAAACCATACTTCAGTGAACGACGGTTGCACTGAGAAATGCACAAATACAGTGCGTTGCATGGTGTGCAGTCTGAAGCTTTCTCAAACATCAGAAAGCCGTACAATTTGGGGAAAGAGTTTTGCAATGTGGTGACTAAATGTGCAGTTGTTTCGTTATAATAAATTTATACAAGCGACCAACGTTTCCGTTTCTTTTCTTTTTTCGTAATCGTTTGACTTTAATGCAATTAGTCCTAGCCTAGTGAATTGCAGTGCTTTTTTCCTCAGACTTACTTGGCACATGGAATCTGTGGAACGTCGTGTTCGGTGAACATCAAGCTGCTTGTGGTCTTTTTTTGGTTTGGTTATCTCAACAGTGCAATTAACCCGATCATTTACACTATTTTTAACAAGGACTTCAAAAAAGCGTTTAAAAAACTGATACGCAGGCGGAGCGTCTGGGTTGGACCATAGCAAAAGTACTGAGCGTGTGAGAGGCGATGAAAAATTGGGACTGAACAAATGTTATACACTGTCTTGTCACAACTATCGAATCTCATTCAATGTTTCAGATTAATTGACCTCTTGCTAATAGGCTTCGTGCACAATGTAGAGAAGCGTTTTTTTACCAACAAAACATCTGGTAAAATGGATTGGGTCAGGCAAAAAGTTTTTAAAGCTCTGTAAACAATCACCAGAAAGCTTGAGACGTTTGATTTTTACATTTTTGCCTAAGCCTGCAGATAATTTTTGTGGACGCATAGCCAGCCTTCTACAGATCTAATGAGTTTCACTTCTTGCGAATCTCCCAACGAGCGTGTTTAATTTATCTTTTTCTGCCCACAAACACATTCATTATGATCCTATGATGGTTAGAACATTTCGCTCCATGAACAATGCTTACAAAAATTATTTGATTAAAGCGCAATTTAGCCTACTAATTCCAGTGGCATAGCTATACCGCGCAAGCCCGGTGCACAATCCATTGCAATGATAAAATCACTCTTTTCCTGACGTAAAAACACATTCATAGAACCTTGGTTCCAAAATGATCATAAACACTTTGACTCTTGCACACCAGAAAGTGTTACGTTGTAAATATTGCAGGTGTGTGTGTCAGGCCCGTAGCCAGGTTTCAAAGTTTGGGGGCAAAATACATTTTGGGGGCGGCAATATTTTTGTTTTTATTACCGGTATATGTTTAAAACAAATTTTTTGGTCACAACACAATTTGGGGGGCACTGCCCCCAAATGCCCCCCATGGCTACGGGCCTGGTGTGTGTCAATGTACATGGCTGCAGTTTCGAAGCATTATCCATACAATCATAACGTTTTACGTAGACAGTTAAGCCAAAAACTGGAAAGAACTCGACAATTTTTACTGTGAAAAAAAAACACATGAATTTTAAACACTACTATCTATTGAAAAGAATTATTTCACAGCCAAGAATCAGACACTGTGATTTTATCAGAGTACGTCTTTCGCCTGCTGAGAAGGTATCATCAGATCTTAGTCAAAAGAATCTTTCAAAGACGTGTAATTGTGCGAAATCTTTAGTTTCCTAAAACGAGTTGTTGTGTGGTGGACAGTTACACAGTGCATGTTCTTTTTCTGGAAGTTTACGTTTGACTTGTTCGTACTAATAATTAAACTTCACTAACGCCGCTGTAACATTTTTATGTTTATTCACTTTGCACATTTCCGGGATTGCGTATTGTTCAAATATCCATAATTACCTAGTAGAGTTTGTACATAGGCGTGTGCTTGAGGCAATTTCTATATTACCAATAATGCACATGGACTGCACTTTTTAGTAAATAATCATCTGGACGTGCTTGATATCGATGTGTTTCACAGTGATGTCAAAACATGTTTCAGGGTAAAATACAATTGGGGTCGACACACCCCAATAGAGGTTTTGGTCTGATTATTTTTTGGATATTTTATTTTCCTCCGAAACCCTGTGGCCACCTCCAAAAATTTCGTCTGCTTGTTGACCTCATTATTGTTGTACGAAGCCTCTTTTGTTATAGTAACTACATAGTTTATGAACCAAACATGCACAATCCGGTCAGTGGACGCAGGGTTTATTTAAGAAGTTTTACATTGTCATTTTCCAAGCAGCGCAAATGTAGTGCTTAAACATTTAGATGCTGAAGGTAAACAGCTTGAGGACAGGTTTTGCACAAGTATTTTCGCAAGACACCCAGTTAGCCATAATGTAAGGTATACACCATAGTCGTAGCCAGGTGGGCCATGTCCCCCAAATTTTTAGGATGTCTAGTCATTTTGTGCTTCGAAAGGCGTTATCCCAAACAAAATGCTGTTGCTCGCCTACAATCAAAGATTTGGGCAAAAAAAAAAATTTTAGTCTGACTACGACACATATTTTCTTCAAGTTAAGCTCACGAGAAACTTTTTAGTTGATTTAGATAATATCTAAAACTTCAACAGGCGCGCTCTATGTACTTGAAATCCTATTGGAAGCAGGCAAACGCAGTAGGATACGCAACAAAAGTGTGAAAAATTGCTGACCGTCGACCAACCAAGGCAATGTAGTTAACTAATTGTAGACCCCGCCATCAATTAAATCCGCCTCTTATTAAATCCCAATCGAGTTGGGACGGAATTTTAACATTGAAAAAACGCCGATTTGTAAATTCAAACGCCGTTGTATAACTGCAAGATTTATTCCATATTCCTATGTTTGGTCGCCGAACTCCTAGAAATTTAACACGTGCAAGCAGAGGTGACCGGGTCACATTTTCAGACTCCGACTCCTTTTTTATTGCTCTCAACAATGTTTTTTATCAGATCTGTCAGCGGGAGCCGACACAATGCTGAATCGCAGTGGTCGCGCCTACGTGTCGACCTTTTGGCAGAACACATCGATTTTCATGCATTTTTATAAAGAGTTTGGCTCAGAGTGCCACTGATGTCTCGTTTAATTTGCTCGACGTTGAAAAGGCTAAATATTTTTCTTGCACAATTCCGCTCCTAGGAAAAGCTAAAAATCTTTTTAATGCCGCTGGGCAATATGCATGCAACACCACCCCTACCCAAATCTCCGTTGATATGTTCTGACCCAAATCATAAAACAGTTTGACCAGCAACGAGCGTGCTGTCTATCGAAAAGAATCCTTTCTCAGCCAAAAATCAGACACTGCCATCTTCTCAGAGTATATATTTCGCCTACTACGTAAGCATCATCAGCTCTTATTTATACAATCAGCGTACTTCATAAAACGAGCTTCAATTGCATGCTTTTTACGGCTGGCGGGGATGAATCACACTATCCCCCTTGCTTCGCTCCTGAAGAGCTCCTTAAGACAACCACGGGCTTCCAGAGTAAGTCTTGTGATGAAATATCGACTAAAGACTGTAAATTGCTGACGTCTGATGTTTCTGATGTCTGAGGATGACAGTAATTACAGGTTGTAATTGTGGAGACCTTGTCTCACTGGTGATAACGATTCGTTACTGCCATTTTTACTGCTCCAAATGTTCTGACACACCTCACAAGCTGGCCAGAAAATTAAACTGAAAGTTTTCCGAATATTGTTGGCAATGAATTTTTGAATCAGTTAGCAACAGTAACCAATGCTTTAGCAACGATAAAGCTGAGTGGTCAGACTTTTGATAAAATTCATTTGGAAAAGCTGGGGAAATTGCAGGACTTCCAGAAGCGAAAGCATGCTTTGGAGCGGTTCTCATTGTGACATTCACAGCAAAGCGTTTACGTGAGGTATTATTTCAGCTTATAGTGACCAGAATAATGTCTACTTTCTCGGAAAAATTTTTTGAAAACGCGTTTCCTACAAATTCACTGGATGCTTCATATAACCACTTCAGAACCTATCACAGGTCTTATAACTCGTTCACGTCAAGAAAAAAGATTTGCCCTTTGTATGAGACAAGTGTTTACAGCCCCGACAAAGCATTGCTCTTGAAAGCACCATAGGTTCAAGGAATGGTTACTTTCAAAACGTATAATCCTTAAACCCTAGCACCTTGAACCTGATGGTTTGTCGCAAGTTCACTGAACGCGGGTGGGTGAAACCCCATTTTGAAAATTAAAAAAACAACACTTTTTTTTCAATTTAGGTTGATGAGAAAATCTGCACTGAAAATGTAATTCTTATTTTGTTGTTTGTGCACTAATAAAGTTACTTTGTACTTTAATTTTATGCTGGTGTTGATTAAAAGGAAAATACAAAAAAATAACGAAAATTTTATAAATGATTAAACTTAATATTTCAAAAAAATATGCTGGACTTGAAGAACTCTTCCTGTTCCATGCTGGTACCGAAGTGTCTGAAGCAAGCCGTGAGTGAATTATAGCCCTTTAATGCCACTGGAAACTATATCGGAGGCATGCAAAAATGGCCAAAATTTTATCTGAATGAAGGAATGAATGTGTATTGTTTCATATGATTCAGCTGATAATCAGAAGCAAGACGAAAACAACGGTTGGAGATGAAATAAATACAAACAGTTAGTAAAACAAAAAAGCACAGAACACGGTGAAGTAAATTTACAGATGAAAACGCATGCCTATGTACGGCTGCCGAACCGTTCATAACAAGGTCTAAGACTTCCAGTGTTGCGATTTTAGCTGTTTTGCTGCTAGATCTAGCAGGTTTTTCTCACTGTTAGCTGGAAATTTTTCAATCTAGCAGTTAGCTGATTTTCCAGCAGGATTTTGAAAACCGTTTAGCAGGTTTAGCAGGCAACAAATTTCTGGCCAAATATTTGTTCCAACAATTTTTAGAGATGAAAACAATTGCACCTTCTTCATCAAAAAATTCTTTGCCTTGTTTCTGACGCTTTATGTTGGGCAACACAAAGACCACCAGCAGTGGTGCCACTCCTAGTGTTTTTCAACTAAATATTGTGTTTTTGCATTTCATCTAGTGTTCTAGTGGTTTTTCATAACTATCTAGTGCTTTTATATGAGTGAGCTGAATGTAATTAATTGTAAAATTTTGTGTAATTGTAANTCACTAAAAGTTCTANCTAATTATTGCTAATTTTGCTAATTACAATTAGATCTTTAATTGCACAAGAGCATGTAATTTGTTTTCAGTTAAATCGCTATAAGTCACTGTAGGCTCTACGCTGGGTTTACACGTAAATTTAGTTACGCGCGCGCGGAAACGAAACGGCTGCGGCAGGTGCTCCGTTTGCCCGTTTACACTGCACGCAAGCGAAGGGCGTTGCTCATGAATGACGATTGCTGTTGTCCGGGCAACATCATCTCGCGGGAGTTCAACCGCTTGAACTGTTGCAGGCTTTCAGCAAGGCGGCCGGGATAAGAATCATTGTGGGCAGTGCTATGACGTCGACAACTGACATTTAAAGGTTGTGTTTCATTGAAACTACAATATGTTTTGCTGCAGTTTAATAAGTAAATAGTGGGCTATTGCCTATTTACTAGCAACTGAGTCTTTACATGCACGATGGATGCATAGGCCTACACCAGAATCCATTTTAATAAGCTGTTACAGAAGAGTTATCGATGTGCAGTTAATATTTTTTTAAGGACAACGTGTTAAACCTGGATACGCTTGTCACAACTGGGGAACCACTGGCTTAGGAGGCTAGCTGGTTCAACGCCATTTGAATGTTTAAATTACCCTAGGCTCACTTGGTTAATTCCCTGATTAGCTTCGTATTTCGTCATGATAAGTTTTTTA
>JGI24158J21664_10000968_pt1 | contig 29989 bp, 23 predicted proteins | sample Ectturendosymbi3_FD_21664 | JGI IMG/M metagenome (IMG submission 21664)
ATGGAAGAGGTCAAGGAGACCCCTTGTGATCGGGGGCCTGATGAGAGGACTGAAAGGGGGAAACATACCAAACGATGCCAATCAAATAGTGAGTTTGAAGAGAAGGCTTTGCTAATGAGTTGCGTTATCTCATGAATTCTTCGTAAAAATTCCATCTTTGCCTGTATTTCTTGCGATCACACTCTTTCAATCATTTCTCAAAGGCCGATTTGAGAAGTGAGATCTTTGTGCTTTTTGAAATATTTTGTTTTGTTGGAGAATGTTGAAGCTAACGCTATACTGCGGTTACTTTACCGATCCGGGTGTCTATCTCGCCATTCTGTTTCCCGTCACTGGCGAATGTCACCGCAATGCACGCGAACGTCTCCACCTACTGCTGTGTATTACCGCTTGCATGAAGAGTACACTGATTTGGATTTATTGAACGACATTATACCTCGTTCTTTTCGAGTGCTAATTTTCATCCGAGCTTGATTGCAGCACGCCGCTGCAAACCGAGCAAGTGCATGTAATGACCAACTCTTATATGCAATGGTAAGCTGCTGCTTGAACTGATTCGTGTTGCACGAAACAGTTAACGAACAGGAAATTCATTGATAAAATACAGGCTAATGAAAAACAATAGGTCGTCTGTCTATGCTCTATAGTAAAAGTATAAAAGGGTTGGAAGGCTTGCCGGTCTCTAGCTTAAACTGATCTATCACAGCCACAGACACTTGACTCTGCCATGGAGCCATAGCATTCATTGTTGGTAGCTGTTCTGGATTGTCGTATTTACCGCCTTTGCTTGTGGTCAGTTACTATGTTCAAATGAGTCGTGTTTCGCTTGGTTAAAAAATTGGATAAGCTTGGTTTGCTTAGTATAATTTTTACAAACACGTTTTTGTCGTTTAACTGATGTGATTAAAAAGGCGAGGTGAAAATGCTATTACCGCGAAGAAATGTAAAATAAACCAATTAAATTCAGTCTTTTTTTGTGTCCTGAAATCGTCTGGTTTTTCTTGATTTAAAGCAACCGCAGATTTTCTTTCCATGTAACAGATGAGATCGGCATCGGGAAAATGTTTAACGATGCTGTTTTCAAAAGGGTAAAATCAATGAAAGTGCATTGTCCCTGAAGTAATGGTAAACTAAGTTCATTTTTCAAGCAATCTTGTCTGCGAAACTAAATTCATTGAAGGTGAATCGTTTTGGTCTTGCACGTTTCATCATAAGCAAGTCTGCAGGTTTCTGACTTTGACTGCTGCATGGGAATCTTAGTACTTGGTGTTCCAACCGCTTTCCATGGTGCTATGGGCCTATCTTAACAAATTCACAAACAAAGAGGTATCAGACTCAAACAGTGAGTTTCGCATACAAATTCTTGGGAAACCAGACAAATTTATCCAACATTCGGAAACAGCAGAAGTATCAAACGTATCTGTCCATTTCATAAACAAAAGTAGTAAACGTACCGTACATTTTCTTGGAAAACAAACGTGTTATCGTGACGCTCCAATCTCTTTCTGACTGCGTGACAGTGTGCCACACAGTTTTATGTGCATATGTAATACGCTGTTGAAATTTGCAGTTCAGATAGCAGCATTCGCTTGGAGGAGCACATAAAGTTGCAACATCTTCAGAAGCTGCTTCAGATTTTTAAGTCCCACATTCCGCAGCAATCCGCGAAAAATGAAAAGACAGCTAGCCGAAAACGTACGAGGTGTTGTTGAATCGTGTTGAACGATTTAAATGTAACTTTAATTTCAAACGATTTTTTTCATTGTGGTTGTGCTGCGCTATGTACATAGAACGATAGTGTGTTGCGAACCACTTATTTGGTAAAGACCATCAAACACTGTGCATTGCTTGCAGTAGAGCAAGTCGAAACGCAGTTTGTGCTTGATATTCTGCTGTAGGTGTCTGACGCCTTTGAAATGAAATCTGCAAAGAGAAAAAGTTTGCCTAAATATTTTTATCGTTTTTATATCTGATAAAGCGCTTTATGTGTCTGACGCAGCTTTTAGCAGCGGTGCCTTTTCCACGGTTTTATTTGATGTGGCCAAAGTTTCCGAAAACTTGTTTCTGACGATGTGGATACAGTACCTACTAGAGCACAATGAAAATGAGCAAAAAATATATTTTGCAACAAAATGACTGTCAGCAATTAATTTGCAGAGAATGCAAAATCAGAGGAGGCGGTTGAAAACAAGCAAGCTCCTGGCATGATGACTCTGCAAGAGTTCACTGCAACCATATCTGGGATGCTCGGCACCACAAGATGGAATGACCAAATGGAAATGCTTTTTCACAAGGCCAGTGGCGCATTGTTTCTTACAAGGCCAGTGGCGCATTGTTTTTTTACAAAAAGCGCGCGGTGTGCGACGCTGTAAATTCCGGCGCTGTGTTGATAATATAGGAAACGCGATCTGTAAACTCGGTTTCAAGAAGTGGGCAACCAATACACTCGTTTATCTTTTTTTCTGGGCTACCCGTGCATTTTGGCATTATACTAACAAAACAGCGAGTATCCTGCCAAGATAAACTTTGGAAAGGTGGCATTAAGGTTGTCAGACGTTCTTGAGCACCAAGCACTTTCCTTGAATTTGCTATCAAAACTGGTTGTGTCCTTGATCCTTGAAAAGCATTTTATTGTCCTTAGGTATTTTCCGGCGTCCTTGAAAGTTCTTGAACAGTTGCGAAATTGTTCAATATTGAACTATCGTGGTGGTTGATTACTCATTGTTAATCAACAATGTTTGTTTGAAAAAATGTGCTACAGCACTACATCTAAAAAGTATTCGAAGTAGACATGAAGTAAAATTTCAATAATCACAAAATGACAAAATGTCCTTGAAAAAATTTCAAGTGATTTGGCAACCCTGGGCAGCATCCGCATAACATATGAGATCTTTGACCAAAAAGGATGCTTTCAACGTTTTCGGAACCTTTCGTTTCTTTTATTCAATACGAATCAAAATTCACGTCATTTCACTAGTTCTTGTTTTGAATACAAATGTTACGCAAGGCGTATTCGTTTGTAGTCATGTTTATTGTCCTTAACAAAAATGGATAGTTTTCATATATTTTCATGATGCACGATTTTAGTTACCGATTTTCTAAACAAGTTTTAAGCAGTATAAGTTGTCAGTTTTAACAAATGTAAGGCTTGATTAACTCAGCCTCGCTATATTACGAAGATACATAGAATTCTGCAAAATATTTTTATATGGGAAATCATCCTAGAAACGTGCTCCTTTTCCTTTTTTGAGGAATTTGTCTACTTCTCCGACGTTAAGTAAAAAGTTTACTAAATGCAAAAAACGAAGTTGTGGTTTTTAGACCGATACTGCGAAGCACCTAAAATGTCAGTAGGTTGTGCTTGGTTGGTATTCATTACAACATTCAAATGCAGCCGTGGAAATTTTTTGGCGAAGCAGGACGAGTCGGTGAGAATCTGTCAAAACAGAATTCCACCAAATACTGCAGCAAATCTAAGTGAACCCACTTAAACTGCTTCTTTTGTTAATGAAACTTGAAGATGTTCGGACAATCACGTTTAGTTTCCAGGAGATTCTTTGTCAACTCTTTGTTATGTGTCACCATTTGCGCTTGCTCACCATCACGTTTACTTTGACGAGGAGTGATCAGCGTCGGTTGAGGTGCAGAGATGCGAAAGAGCGTAAACAAATAAACGAATTATAGAAGACGCATCTTACTTGACTTGATTAAACTGCCTATTGCAGGTGGACACGGCGTGCGACGGGTATGTTGACTGGAACGAGTTTTGCACCTACATGTTGCTTCAGATGCGTGAGGTCGAACATATTCAAAAGCTGAACCCTATCCCTTTCACGAGTCCTCCTGTCTTCAAACAAATATTTCACAATAAGGTAAGCCTTTTGTTTCAAAAGAGCTTGTATCTGGCAGCAACAACGCTGCTCTGGAAATTTTACACAGCAGATTCTTTGATTTCACCTACGTTATAGATGTTTGCTCGGTCATTACTGCGTGACTTCGTTAGCGTGTTTATGTTTTTCGTTTTTCCAGACATGTTGCGCATGTGACCTAATTCTACGCATGTTTGCTTTCGCGTTAAGAAAGGCGGTGATGTCGATAAACAAACTCTTCGCAAGAAAATTTTAAAGAAAGATTGAAGGTTGCGAACTTATTTGATGATGATTATATTGTAGATGAATCTGTATGCAGGAAAATTTTATCTAAAAAGACAAAACAGTGTGCAGCATGACCAACAAAAAAAGAATGCGGAGCAATGTATTTGGTTAAATTGTGCTTGAAGTGGCGATAGACGGTTTCATTTTTAATGTTCATTCCCCCCACATTTTTGCGATACTAACCGTTTACCTTATTTTGCCTAATTTTCCTAAAACCAAGTAAAATCTTTCCAAATTCATGACCAAAATGGGCCACGTCTAATGACATGCTTGCAGCTCATGGGTTCATCATCGGAGAAATATTTATAAAATTTTGTTTTTTTACTTTCATGGGAAATAAGCTTGCTGTTCGTACACATTAAAGTTTCGTATGCATCCCTATATGTCAAACAGGATAATAAACTACCGATAAGTAACTTTCCAATGTGCTGAACAAAATATTCTGTCAGAAGTCAAAAACTTCGTGCGGAACTGTCCCACCTGTCCAGACGGACCAACAGAAACCCAACTTCGCGACTCAAGATGACAGACCATAGCTTACTCACTGTGCGTAAAAAGTCAATGTCGAGAAAAGTCGATGTTCGAAAAGCTTAACTAACAACTGACACCTGCTAAAGACTCACAAGCACAAATTGAAATGCAGCACTTTCAACTTTTCTTAGCCTGCTAAAGTTAAAACATACCCGAAACTCCGCGAAAACTTGGGCTCCGACTCCGATGCAGTACCGTCGCCACGGGGGGGAGGGGTTTGGTGTGCTAAGCCCCCCAAACAAAACTTCAAGGCCCTCAAAATTGAAATAACAAACACTATAAATCGGGCGTTTTTTTCAAATTTTAGGATGTCAAGCCCTCCTCCGAATATTTTCTGGCCACCGTTCTGCTCCGATGAACCGATTTCCTGTAATGTACAGCCATACACGCGCGGCCTACTTCCGTCTTTAAATCGGATGGATTTTGCTTATATTTAGAATTAAGCAAACTTGATGTTAACGGTTGGCATTGCAGTGTTGTGGGTGAAGATAGACTTAAAACAAACCTTACTTGTATCTTCACTTCAAGGACACAGTTGGGCAGGGAAAGAGAAAAGGAAGAATTTTTGGATCGAGCGGTTTTCCAAACTGCTGACTTAATTCATCTATCAACTGACGCAGGGTGCTCCTCACTGCGCGCGTGTTTTTCCGAACTTCCTACATGAGTAGCACAGCGTCGATTTTTGCTTATAAGTCTTTGTGCTTCGTGCATCAGTGAAAAGCCACTCCTGTCGCTCCACAAACGTTTTACTGCGTTTAACAGTGGAAACTTTCCTCTCATTAACCTATCTGTAGTTGTTTCATTATGACTTTCCTTTCGTCTTTGTTGAAAGCTTGCCGATGTATCATTGTTGTAGATTTCAGCATAATGCTGATCTGAAGTAATTGAAAACACGTATTTCGTATTCTTACTGAATGTATGCCTGCTAAAGCAAATGACTGCTTTTAGAAAGACGTATTTGTCATATCGCTTAGGAATTATGATTTATTTTTACCACCCCTGTATCTTGGTGCAGCATATATTTCTTTAAAAATGAAATAATTAAACCGAAGTAACCTTTCGTGTGCCACGAAAGTAAAATATTTTTACGAATACCTGTGTTTCATCAGAACGATGGTTAAAAGCTCTAAGTTTGCTGCAAGCTTTCGAGGAATCAGCCTATCTGTATTCCAGTAACTAGTCGCCGTAAAGGTGTCTCTTATTTGGAGATAATTTTATGACTGAGGGTGCGTAGTGTTATACGTGAAATGTAGGCCTATTTCTTGTAAAAAAGATTTGCCGATTATATGCTTGTTTTGCCAGCTTTATGAGAACTAGTTTCGTTCATCAGAAGTATATAAATCAGTAGGGAGGCCCTTTTGCTTTCAATTTTGTGTCTAGCAATTTCCTTAAAAAATCGTGTCACATTAAATCCTGGAGTTGATTTTCGCCATAAAACACGAACCTTTTAGAATTTTGTGTTGGCGACTAAACTTGTTTCGCAATCGCAGCAAGAAACAACTACTAAATGCATCATAGTGGAGAATCCATCACGGATCGTCACCATCAGCAAAGTTGGAGCGATTGGCGTCTGGGACTTCGAGCTGAGATTGTTGAAGGTGATCGACAAAGTCTTGCTTTGACGCGAATGTGTTAAAGGCCGTTTGCTTTTTCTTGGTGAAAACTTAGAGATTTGTTCGATTTTGACTAGATTCGCCAGAATGTCTTTCTACTGCTCTTCTACATTCAGAAACTGTCAGACATTTTGCAGCTAATCAAAATATAACACCAAGCGCAGGCAATTCGGGTGTTTAGGTTTGACTAGAAAGGGTAGTGCAAAGCTATTAATTTAAATATGAAAATCAAGCAGGTCAGAAAAAAACTTGTTGGTAAATTACGGCTATGATAAGATGTAACGGTTTAGATCCTTTTGTGCGCATGCGTAATATTGTATGCTTCGCGCAAAGGTCGCCAGTTTTGTTGCACAAATGTTTAGAAGAGAAACCAATTAAGGATATTTACTTTCGTTTACCAAGGTCAGAGTTTTGATAACCTGAACAAACCATGTTTTAACTTGAACGCGCAAGCCATGCGTCTTCGTCTTTTTCCCAGGCATACTCGCTAGCGTCTGATGTGTCTGAGGATCAACAAGCAACCACCAGGAGGCGCTTTCACACTTGGGTGACCGACGTTGTGTACATGCGAAACACACAAAAGGTCGTTCTGACAACCAGCAGTAGGGAGATCTACTTCTACGATGTTTCTACTCCAGTATACACAATAGAGTTTTGCCTGTATGGTATGTTGCAAGACATATTAACTGCTACACTGAGCTGTTACGTTGGAGCTGTTTTTGTGCAACTTCGTTGATGATCGTGTTAAATGTTGTGCGCATGCAGTATTTCTAATATTCTCGTTCATAAGTTCTTTAAGTGATATTATTTTGTTTGAAAAAACAAAGCTGTTACTTACTGGACTGAAACATGCGGGCTTTCGAAAACCTGTTTCAGTGGATGCGCTGCTTGCAAATACGAATGCTGTTTCTGCTTCTTCATATTGTCCTGTTACTTTCTCAGCCCTTCCAAACGTACCCATTTGTGCGTATTACTGGTACAACAAGGCTTTCCGCAACGGTCACTCAATGCTACTTTTTGGTGATGATTCCGGCGCCGCACACATCCTGCATTTCCATGCTCCACAGTCTCGCCTCTTTCAAAAGTCTTTCAACCCGCAACAAGGAACTCAGCGAGTTTATTTTAACGTAAGTACGGTTTGCATTAAATCATTGGAAAGATTTTTTCTGTGTGCCATCTTTTATAGCACTTCCATCAGAGTTTTGAAATGAAAAGTTTACTTTTCTTGCAATGTAATTTTTATATGACCAAGTTTAAAACTTACAGTCTTCACAGTCCGCAGCTTTATTTATTGTTTTGAATCATGCTGGGTGTTATTGTTTGAGCAAACTCCTAAGTCGTCTGTATCCGTGTGCTATTACAGTACAAGCTTTTCAACCACACTTTTTGGTACTCAGCATTGTAAAACAACTGGTTTGTTTCTTTGCTCTTATCGTTGACTTTTTATGTTTACTGTTTATTTATTTCCAGGAGCTGCGAGAGCACCGACAATACGTTACCTACGAGTTTTGTGGAAATGTTCACGATGACGTCATGCGCAGAATTATGTATATTCCTCAGACAGACGTCATCATTTCATCTTCCGCTTCAAGCAGCACATCAGTGGTTATGATGGACATAAACCGAAAGAAGAAACCTTACGTCTTCAAGATAAATAAGGCAAAATTTTAATAAAACAATGAAAAGTATCGGTTTTATGTTGTCGGTGTTATGTTTCAGTTTTGTTTAGGTCTGTTTCACGACATTTGTTTCGATTTGTTGAAGACTGCTTCACGACACTCGTCTGTTAAGAGCACTTTGACTGGCTCAGTTCTGTTTTGCTGAGCTTATCAAACTCCTGATTGTTTAAGCACCGCATTCTACATTGACTGTGGTACAGGCCCACGGGAAAATAATTTCATCGTTTGGCATGTAAGGTGATACCCTAATATTCGGTTGTGTTTGTTCTCGCAGGGAGCGGAGTGCTTTGATTACAGCAAAGCGTTCAATATTCTGGTAACCGGAAGTTTGGATCATCTCGTGCGCATCTGGAACCCATACGTTGTTGCCCGGCCGATTACCATATTGCAAGGCCACAGCACTGGAATATGTGACATTGTGATCAACGAAACATTTGGTCAGATTATAACATACTCAAAAGATGTTGTAAGTAGTCCTACCAACATATTATTTACTCAGTGCTGCCTTACTGACAAAAACTTCAGAACAGAGAGGTCTTAAGCAGGCCCGTAGCCACGAGCCAGCAACCGGGGCCAGTGCACCCCCAATTATTTTTTGTTCCCCCCAAATTGTGTTGTGCCCAGGAACATTTTTTTAAACACACAGTACAAGGAAAACAAAAATCTTGCCCCCTAAAAATGTATTTTACTCCACCAAACTCTAAAACCTGGCTACAGGCCTGGTCTGAAGTATCTTGTTTACCATTTTCATTTTTGAACAGGGTCTTCTCCTTGACGTAAGTTCAGTGCAAATGGTTTTGCTGTCGCAGCGAAATTATTGAAACTATTTTTTTCGAAGGTCATAAAAGTCTGGGACATCAAAGAGCACCACTGCCTGCAAACATTATGTCCCAAATTTCCAACGTTGCAACCAGGACGTATTCCCGACCACGGTAAGGTTTATCTTCGTAATCTGTTAATTTACAAACAAGATGCTTCAAAGTTAATCTATGCTGTGCTGCTCGAAACTGCGTTTACAAGGGTTTGTAAAGTATTTCTTGCTGCAACTTAATTGCATTTTATCGACGTCGGATTACTGTGTCACCTTCATTATTACGGACACCTGCGCCATATATTTGTAGGGGAGTTTCCTCTTAACCTCTACCTCTCGCCGCATGATGTCATGCTAGTAACGTGCAGTGACAGTTTCGCGGCTTTCAAGTTGGGAAAATTGGAACCCAAAATGGAGGCACCGACAACCCACGACGCTCCGCTATGTAGCGCCGTGTATAACCCTCTCTTCCACCAGGTATGCGCTTGAGCATGTGGCAAAGTGCAGATAGCCGGACATTTTTGGAGATTTCGCATTTCGTGCTGAAACCTGCTATTCTCTTGTCTTTGTTTTTGCAGTTCAAAAAGGCAAATTTTGATCTTAGGAAGGTGGTAATTAGTCGGATACGCTGAAGCTACTACTATTTTGTCCTATAGCTTCTTATAAACCAATTCAAACTGGCAATAGTTTGCATAACTTGGATGTGTGGTCGAATTTGTTTTGGCGTTGGCAATGCTTGGACCGTCGGATGCCCTCAGATGCGGTGGAATCAAAACTTGTTTTTTCTTGTGTTATAATCTCGTACTACAGAATATTATGTGACTGACATGCTAAAGGCCTTAGACCGATTGAACGTGCAGTGGAGCTCGAAAAAAATGCAACAAAGAGTAAATCGCAAAGCGATAAACTGAATGTTTCCTGGTCACGGCCTTGCGTTTCTGTAGTTGTAGAATCAGAAATAGTGCATCACCTTTCAACAACATGCTCCCGTAGGTCGTGACAGCAGGCGAGGAATCTGCGGTTTGTGTCTGGGATATTGAAACAGGAGTGCGATCTCTCAAGTTCAGCAACGCTCACGGCCAAGAAGAAATTACTTGCATTGCATTCGACGAAGCGTATCGACGACTGTTCACTGGAGCCAGAGATGGGACTATCAAGGCAAGACGTTGTACCTCTTGTATCGTCGAACTACGATTCTGAACAGCTTTTAATAATGGCCGTAAAGAAAAATTGTTGATGTTCTTTGATGAACGTCGTGGACAGTGGGGGTATTAGCAATTTTACGGACCTGTGCAGAATAATTTGGGGGCCCCTGCGCTCGCGTAAAGGCCACTTGCGCTCCCGTCAATTGTCATCGGAATGCATAACTCAACTCTACCCTAACAACATTTCACTCTCACAATTATCACAATCCGCTGAAGTCTTTATAAAGGCAGAAAGTCCTTCCTCAAGCAGGGAAAACAATATCGGAACTTCGTTTCAAAAACGTGTCCATGGAAGCACTGAATTTGGCAATGGATTTTTGTGCTCCTCTCTGCAACATTCTCTTGAAAGTTTCAAAGAGATAGGAGTGATTCAAACTTTTTGACATGTCAAAAAGTCAACCGAGGCAAAAATACGTGTTTTAAAAATCACTAAATACTGTGAACTACTACCACATCAATATGGTAGTGTAGTAACTTATACTTTGCGCAAGAACTTCACAAATTCATCCTGTCATAAGTACATTAGAATTTGAATAATGCATGAAGAAAATGTATTAATACTACCAAATTTTATTTCTGAATCTATGAAAATCTTGCAGCAAAAAATGCGAAAAGTTTACAGTAGACATATCAGTATACCATGCAAGTATAGCCTACACATGGACATTGGTGTTGTCATTATTATTCTCCCGAACAAAACCAGTTTCTCACAATAACTGTTCGAACAATGGAGTTACCCTGGGGCCAAGTTAAGCTTTGGCAGAACTTATTGTTCTTCGACTTTCACTGACCAAAAAATACAAATAAACATGCCTTGTTTCTACAGTAAATCAGTTGAGAAAAACCCGATCAAACATAATTTTTGTGATGAGACTGGAATGAATGAAATATGCAGTAATGACTCACGTATTTCAATCAGATTTCAAGGTTGGTTTGGCCGTAATAGACTACAACCAATACACTTACGGCAGTAAAAACCTAAACAAGATAGTATATAAAAAACTACATATTTTCGGTATGCGCTTAAATAAATATATTAATGCTAACGGCTTTCTCCGCATGTTATTCTGCCGAAGGACATGCAAACTGGGTAACTAGTAGATTTATAAGCAAGAATGGTAGGCTAGCAGCTAAATCTTGTAACTATTATCAAAATGATTCAAAAAAGTAAGAGCTCAATATTTTTAAATCGAAACCTCCAAAATTTTGATCGGGGATCCAATATATTTTTATTGAAGAGTATTGGGCCCCTTACCCATGACCAAAGCATAAACAGCCTGCTTATCTATTGATTAGGGTCCTTAACATCTTGGTTGGGGGCCTTTTACATTTTGACTGGGGCCTCTTTCCCTTTGATTATAGGCTATTTATATTTTATCATTTTAGTGTGGCTTCCTATCTTCAGGTTGAAAATCCAAATGTATTTAAAACATAATCAGCAATCACAATCTCATATACCAATCCAAACTAAATATTCTACTAGAATAATATCAGGATTTTTAAGGTGATTTAGGGACCCGATTTGGGTCCCTAGAATCAGAGAAAATTAACATCGGGTCCCTAGAAACATAGAAAATCGGGTCCCTGGAATCAGAGAAATCGGGGCCCTACAGGTCCATACCCGGTACCTAACATTTTCCTTAAAAAAACCCTGACAATATAAAATCATTGTGACAAAAATGCAATCATAAACAAATGCTCATAACTCTTAGTTGTGTAAACTAAAAATGGGGGCCCCTCAAAGCGCATAAATTTAAAATGGGGGCCTCAATTTTGCACACCCTTGCACACTCGCTAAGACCACTACTGTTCGTGGCTTTTGCATTTTTTGCGACAAACGAGGCAGAACTTCCGGCTTTCTGAAAAAGATCTGTTTTTAACCGTTATGAGGCAACTTCTTTACAGGTTTAGTGAAAGGTGCCATTTTCGATTGCGTAGCCATTGCACGTTATTTTATCGAGATTATAAAAATTGACAAAATAACTAGCAATTTTTGAAAGCCCGTTTGCCTGCCACTCGCCAATCCTTTCCAGGTCTGGAACTTTCAGAACGGGAACTGCTTGCACGAGCTCCAGCCGGTCGACGACGCTGAAGTTTCTAGAATCATGTCTTTTCAGGATCGAACCATCCTGGCAGTAGGATGGAGTCGAATGATTGCACTTTACGACGACTCTGATCCGGATGTAAGTTACCATTGACGAATTCTCAGTGTTTTTTCTTTTTTCTTCGCTGAAAGACGTTAAGCGCATTTTGTTAAAAAGTAGTTTTTTAGCAGGTTTTTGATGCGAAAGAATTTTGGATATAAAAAGCAGTCCATCGTTTTAGCACCAAGCTTCGGCTGCCTTAAACGCATAAAGTTAGTTTTTGCTGCCCATAGATTAGAAAGTTGTGCAACTCTGTTAACAATACAAATCTATCGCTAGAAATTGAATGGAGAATCATTTCACCTACTTTAGTTTTTTGTAACATACCTTTCTGTTTGCAATACCCTTTCTGAACGTGACAGAGGACTGTAGCTTTACTTTTACATGTGCTCAATCGCAGCTATAAACCTATATGGGAAACTGAAAATAGTGTAGGAAAACGCAATACGACTCAGGAAGATGACATTTTATTGTACCGGGTGAAGATAGAATTTTGCTCAAAACATTGCTTCAATTTCTATGGCATATCGCTCTGAGCACGTTAGTTTGCTTTTATCCAGCTGTGGGATTTCGCATATATGTTCTGCTGTGTGCACTAAAAGTTGTCTGTAATCAAACCATTGGAAGCACAGGCTTTAGCACTTGCTTTGTGATCTTGTAAACTTTTCGGTCTGTTGTTTTTTCAAAAATGCTTCCTGAGTTTGTGGCGTGCTTAAGCGGTGCGTTTTTCGAAAGTCTTGCATCACATTTTTGGTTGTCGTCCTTTGCAGACTGTCAGTGTTGGAGCAAAGACCAACTGGAAATCAGGGCAACTTCACGAGGTAACAATATAGTCTTTTTGCGAGAATATCTTGGACGTTTAGGTGGTGACACGAAACCTATCAGCCGAAGTCGTCAGGAACTTTTTATGCCTTCGTTTTTGGTTACTTGTAGCTTGCGATATTGTTCCGCCAAACTCTACAACAGCTCTACCGATGATTTTGTGCCCGCGGTGACGAAGAAACAACTGAACGATACACGATGTCATCTGAACAAAAATTTCCTTTCAGTTTGTGGAAAGTGTTTATGCAGTATATTATACAGTTGAGTTTGACTTTCCTCACGGGAATCTATAGTTTACAACCAGAGATACGAACTCCCCGGCTGTTACGTTTCTTGAGAAGTGCTGGCACTAACTAGTTCTCTTTCGTTGCAATTAATTTCTTTCAAATATTATGAAAAGAAGTAGTCCGTTTTATTGACGCACGTTGGTAAAACGGAGTACTTTATTGACAGGACGATATTCTGTGCGCCGTTCACTGCCCCCCCAACTTACTGGCCACTGGGAGTTACGATGGATGTATTTTTGTGTGGAATGAGGATACCCAGCAAGTTTACAAGAAGCTCAGAGAAGGAAGAAAGCACTCGGAAGCGGGGTAAGTATGGGCAGCGCTCTTCTTAAAACTGAAGCTTGTTCAGAATTAAACTATGCACGAGGGTTCTGCTTATCAGTTTTCGGTGTCTTGTCTGCACAAACAAACTATCCCATTTGTATTTCGTCGAGCGAGAATCCACGCTGCAAAGACGCAAAATTTAAATGGCTCGTCATTTTACGTGATATCGATTTCCTATTAAAAATTTGCTGATCGATTCCTTGCTTACACCCATCGTGGAAAGTACATACTTGACATTAAAGTTTTAGTTCTTGAATTGCTCCTACACGTTTCCATGCACAAAGCACCATATCTCTTGAACGTAACGCTGTTGTACAAGATCGCACAAACAGTTATCTTAGAAGCACTTCGTAATAAAACCTTGCATAGTTACATGTCTTCACTGCTATTCATCGTGGTACGCGATGAACCAATGCGTGCGCCGGATTTTTTTTACCACGGCATGCCACTGCGAAATGGGGTGCCAACTGTGCGCGTTGGGTGAAAAAAAGTAGCAAGGGTGACGGTTGGGTGAAAATGAAAATTGTGTAACTTGATATGGTATGCTGGAATGTCTGTGTTATTTTTGGTGTTTTTTGTCCAGAAGACTTTCCAAAATTACAAATCAGTATGTTTTACATGTGCTGAAATTCCATTTTCCTCCCTCACCCGCTTATCTGATCATTGTTCACTTTATTATGCTGTGCGCAGTGACACGCGTTGGTGATTTGCGCGTGGCATGTTGAAGATATTTGCTGACTTTTCTTGACAGAAACTTATGTGTTGTACGCAACAGTTTGTTTATTCATGTGGCGTGCTGAAAGAAGTAGTGAACGTTATAGATTAGACCCTGAATTAGCTTGCATAAGTGCTGCGGGTGCTAGCTGCAAGTGAGTTTTCGTATTTAGGTGTAGATACCGTGCCTCCTGCGTTACAGTGTATTGTTTGCAGTCCAACTTTGGAGGAGCTCGTCTTGTCCTTGAGATGTCAGATTTTGGAAGTGAATTATTGCTCTCTAGTGAATTTCGTTTTTGGAATGTTCGCACAAAAAATACGCACAAGTTTCTTTTGCCTGGGTTTTTCAGATTGCAATGTCTTTGTACAAATACCTTTTTTTAATGATAATAGCGAAGAATCGGACGAAGTTTCTAGTCCCATCCTCTGAAATTGAAAAATCTGCTGTTAGGCGCCAGCGGAAATCATCACAGAAAAGAAAATGGAACAACGCTTGCTTAAATTACGTTTTTTTTTCAGAAGGTGAAGAGTGAAATAGCTATCCCCTTCGCAGTGCCTTTTCTGCTCGACCACTTGTCAGGGCAGTGCAAACTGTACGAGGTCGAAACTTCTAAACCACCTCATAACAGTGATATGCTAACGTATAGGCTATACCGTATACCAGCATGTGCATGGGGTCATTGGTTAGGGCGTACCACTGCGGAATGGTGTACGTACTGAGGACATAGTTTAAACTAGAGCAACCTGACTGACTTAACTGAACTTGGGAATTTGTCTCTTTTCGTGGTTAGCTGTAGATCAGTGTTTCTCAACGTGGGGTGTGGCAATATTTTGGTGGGACATTTAGTGAATCGATCTAATTTTTTAAAGGCCTCAACACCTTTCTCATTTTTAAAGACCTTAACACCTTTATCCTGTTCACTTCCTATTCGGTGTAGTCAGCAAATGAATCATGGTGGTGGAACAAGTAAAAATAACTGTTGAGGTTCTTGAAAAATCATCAAAAGGGTACCACGCAAGCAATTTCGAAGAACACTGCCTTGTAATACAGTACCCAGAACAATCCAAAGCAGTTCCTTCACTTACACTTAGCTGCTCACAAGAAACAGGGTAAATCATTGCATAAATGAATGGTATTCCCAGCAATGAATAAGAACCCATTTACATGATGTAAGTCAAACGCCAATAAACAGAACTTGAACGTGCGGTGTTGCCCTGTTTGGAAAACTTGTTTGATGACGAAAGAAACGAAGTTGCTCAAAGTCAAAGCGAACTCCTCTTTGCGAGATAACTGTTAGACAACGACGCGCCGCTATCTCCACAGGCTTAAGGGAACAACTAGTTTACAAATTAGTAAAGTCTCCTTCGTCCGCATACACTTGTACGTGCATTGTTATTAGCAGCGAATCTCAGCTCGAGTTGTTCTGTAGTTCTTCGGATGTAGAGATTAGAAAAATGGTTGAACATTATTCATTCTGCCAATCAGTTAGAGAAAATGTAACATTTTTAAACCTTATTGGAAAGCTTTGTGGTTACGCTGTCTGCCGGCGATTTTTTTAAAGCCACGGTAGGCTTACATGTTGCTTGAAACGTTCTTTTATGCTTTGGTGCAGAAGCGGAACTGGACCGATTGACAATATGTATTTTCTCGTCGAACGCTCCAAACAGCCGCGAAAAAACCGAGCAACTTTGCTCAGCAGCGAGAGCGGCGATCTCTTCTGGTGGTGTTTGTTCGGACGTCACTCGTTGCTTGGTAAGAAAGACATGCATGGTGTGAGTGCGCATGCCCATTGTGGTGCTAAATTTGATGCAAGAACGGCATACGTTTTGGTGCGACAGTGCAGTTTTTAGGCTTACGTCCAAACATAGTGCGGTCTGTTTTTTCTCGCAGTGCGCGGTGTTTGCTTGCCGCGTTCAGTACTGCTCGATAAAAGTTTCTTTAATTTTAGAACTTTCCAAATAATAACAGGGGTCGAGTTGCTTTTTACTTTAGCCGCTAACCGCACTGAAACCAACGACGTGTCCTGGCTTTTTACTTTAGGATAAGCCGAATAATTCATGATATGTTAAAAACAAAGACTTATTGGCGCATATTAAATTTTCGATTGGTTTATGCGAGTTTATCGAAAAACCCTGCTTGCTGGTAATGTCAGCAACGATATTTCGAGTTAAACTTTTGTACAAGTTTTTCTAAAGATTATGTTACCTGCAATCAGGGTATTTTTAAGTTGTTTTAGGAAACCGATTCGGGCCCTTGAATCGAAAATCGGGTCCCTAGAATTAGAGAAAATCATCATCGGGTCCCTAGACTCAGAGAAAATCGAGTCCCTAGAATCAGAGAAATCGGGTCCCTACAGGTCCATACCGGGTACCTAACATTTTCCTTAAAAAAACTGCCTGCAATTACCGCGAAGTGAATGCACCGCGCTGTGTTTAGTTTCAAACGACTTCAGTCTTGTCGAGTTGCANGTGATGTGGATGTTTGGGACCTGCTCCTAGTTNAGTGCTTCCGAACCGATGTGCAGCGGACACCGGTGTGCCGCCATAAAATTCCAGGTGTGCCGAGCAATTTTTAAAACTGAGAAAAAATCTTTGAACCCGCTGTATACAATTCTTCCGAAAAATGAGGACGCTTCTATTAGCATAGTTACAATTCAGTCATCAGCTTTGAGACTTTGAGGTGCTACAGCGTGAACAAAACTTTATGCATGCAAAGTGTTCCGCGGCCATAAAAAGATTGGGAACCACTGCAGTCCAATTGAATTCAAAATAAAGAAGAAAAGCACCCGAGTTTCGCCTATCGCCACTTCCAGCGGGTTGCCTTGATTTGAGGACTTGTACTGGCGTTGGCCAGTATTTCAATTCAAATGGCGGTACTTCCGTCGTACGAAAGATGAAACCGCGGGTAATGAATCCTTGTGTTTGAACCACCTAATGCAAAACGTGCGGCAGACGTGAAATATTTTGACGCTGATTTGCTTTTTAGGACATTTCCGAGCCACGGAGGACAAAGACGGATCCGTTATAGCGCTGAGCAGCACGCCCGACGATAACTACTTGATCACTGCTGACACTTCAGGTCGCGTTTCTGTTTGGGACATAGAAAATTATTGTCTCACGGATCAAGAACAGGTAAGAGCTGTGCTTTATTGTTTCCTTCTAGACGCTTCAGAAGCCATGTTGGCAGTTTGTGTTGTGCAAGCATTTAAAGTTTAAAAAACTTCACCAGTTTTCTGGGAGACTCATGGTTGTAACCAAGGTTAAACTATGGCTGAACCGTTTGGTCTATCGAGCTCGAGGATTGTCACACGAGATGGGAAATTTCCAACCGCTGGAAATCGGGTCTCGTTGACAAGGTTTGAATAACCCTCTTGAGTCATTCTAAGCTAAACACTTATCTGACCAACAGCGCAGTACCACATGAGGTTTATTCAGGACTACACTCAAGTTTATTGTTTGCATGCCTTCCACCCCTATTTTCCAATTTTTAATTTTTTAAGAGTCGTGATAAAGCTTCATTGTAGAATTTCAGTTGATTACGATCTTTAAGATGAGATGAGTTTCAGCTAGCAATTACTTCAAATTTTGAAATTGCAAGTGTGTTCACCAGCGTGCTGTACACACGTCAGTTCTGGATTTCTTTGCAGAATGTTGTCACAGACAACCCGCCTCTAATCTATCAGTGGAGGGCGCACGAAGGAGCGGTGGTGAGCGTTGGTTTTATTGAGCATGATCTGCAAGCCATGGTGGTCACTGGATCAGTCGATAAAACCGCCCGACTTTGGACCCTAGAAGGGAGGTTAATTGGAACATTTGGCCAGAAGAAAAAGTGGAATCTCAAGAAACCGTTTACGTACCAATACCCCAAGTAATAAGACTCCCAACCGACATCTTTTTAATCGCATTAAGTTTTGTGTAGGACTGTAGGGTTTGCTGTTACAGCTATCCCATTTTTTCTTATTTTGCTTCATAATAATTACTTTTGTGCAATCACTGCCCTGTATAGCCTGGTAAGTAGCAGATACTTCTACAGTTTCTAGAATTCAATCCAAGGTATAAACTTATTATTTTTCCTCTCTTGATTCAATGATCAATGAGGCGAAGGATTCGTTTTAATGCAGGCATAGACCAAAATGTCTTTTAAGTTGGAAAAGGCCATTTTTAATGGCAAAGTTACACTTTCCTTGCAAGGACCCACAAAGTTTTCTTATTTATTTGTTTTAGGGTTGTCAAAAGTATAGAAATTGTGCGTGTGGTGATGCACCGTTTCATCCGAACGTTTGCTTCAAATTTTAATTTTTTCAAATAGTTGCATTTGTGATGAGTTGTGCCAAAAAGTCGAAGTTGTCCAAATAGAACTGATGGACCAAAAATCGTGGTCTCTTATACAACACACTAGGTCTAAGACAGCTCGGAAAACAACTGCACTTCAAATATAGGGACTTGCTTTGTGCCAAAACACATGTGAAACACGGGTTGATTTTCCTCAACGTAAATGCTACTCCATACCAATGAGCCCACAATTTTTTAAATGCAACAATTCATTCTGGATTGCTATAACTTATTTGCGCTATCTTGATAGTCAAAAAGATGTTTTGAAAATATAAATCACCGATTCTGAATCTCACTGTTTTCCCGTTTCGGTCTAACCAACGTTGACTGGTCAAACGCACAGACGTTAACAAATTTACGGTAAAAAAAAAAAGTGACGTTATTTTCTGCTTTTCAGAAACCCATGGGATGAAATCGTTGAGATCCCAGAACCAGGCCACGCGCAGAAGAGGAAAGAAACTTCGAACTTTGTATCCAGCAATTGTGATAGTAAGAGTTATACAAAGATTCTTTTCCATGAAACCTCTTCTGACAAACTTACATTAACGCCGCTGTGTTGCCATTTTAGTCTACGTTTTGTCAGTAATTTGGTGTTTTTGACCCTTGACAATTTAACAGGAAAGTGAAAAACCCCAGAAAAGATTTTTGCAAAGCTGTTATCAATAATGTGCTAATGGCTACTTGTATTCTTGTTTTATCTGNTTTTNTTTTCATTTTGTTCTAAAAAATTACTTTTTGCGCGGTCCTTCGTCATGTTTAGACTGCGTCAAAAAAGTAATTTTTAATATTTAATAATGGTCGCTTCAATTTTAGTAATGGGCAGATTATGAAAGATCACAATTTTAGTGTTGTACTTCCTCATTATTTTAAATAACAAAGGTATAGACACGTTCTTTCCGTTCAGAGCTTTTGTGATCATCAAAATTTCCCCCTTTCGTGCAAAAAATCCCCCTTTCATAAAAAAAACTTTCTTGACCATATTGTGAGCTATGGTCAAGAAAGGTTTTTGATGAAATAAGACATCTGGCCATGTTTTACCACAGCGTAGTCCAACTACTTGTGGCCTACGGGCCATTTTACAAAAACCTGACAACTCGCGGGCCACTTCCAACAAAATGATGTATGAAACAACAGATTCACAAGATTTAAAACTGAAAACAGGTTAGTTAAGTGAGCGTGTCATTGAAATTGTTACACAATAGCAATAAGCAATTTATTACAAATCTCTATCAGTGCGATGCCTATGATGGAGGCTTCTCTGACACGATCATTCCTTTAAACCATACCGATATGTCAGTGGGAGCAAGTCAGAGACTATGTTCCAGTGTTTCGTCTGCCAGTTGATTTCTAGTTTAGATTTAACTGGCGTCATGGTAGTAAATGTACTCTCACACACGTGCGTGCTTCCAAACGTCGAGTCCATTTTTAGTGCGAAATCTTTCAGTTTGGGAAACCTATCTTTTCTGAATAATTTCTTGAAGCTCTCTACAGGCTAGTCCAGTGGTTCCTAACCTTTGTTACATATCATACCCCCTTTATCAAACAAGATTGCCAGATTTACCATCAAGTACACTCAATGGTGCTCATTTCTTATAAATATGAAATTAACCAAAACTTACAGTTTAGAATGATTTATAAAAATTTACGTTTGTTGGAATTTATGCTTCAGTAAATTTACCTCCTTGGAATATGAAATTTACCCCCAGTAAATTAAAAAATAATTGGTAAATTTACCCCCTTGGAATATTAAATTTACTCCCAGTAAATTAAAAAAAATGTACCCCCAGGGGTAAATTTACGACAGGTTAAGAACCAATTGTCCAGTCTAACGCCATTAATACTGTACATTATTATTGACAGATGTTATGCTTGATCTTATTAAAACTACCTGCTGCAACATACACACAGCAACCAATACTGAGAAAGCTAGCGGGCCTTAAAAATTCTGTCCGCGGGCCACATGTGGCCCGGGGGCCTGTAGTTGGACCACGCTGACGTGCAATATCCATCGCAGCGTACCACGCGGCAAATTTTGTGTCGTTTTCTTTCCTCACCAGACGTCTTCGCGTTCGCGTCATTTCACATTCGTTTCACTCGCAGTTGCGCAAGACCATGTATCTCTGTTTTGCTGATTGTTCTGTACACATTTCTTTTGAAACTTAAAAAAAATGATTAGAACGTGTAACGCGAAGAAACTATTTATGCTGACTGTGCGAGAGTAACGGCGGAGAAATCGTCCTGTTTCTTTAAGAGTGAATATGTGTCAAATTCATGGCATTTCCTTGGTCTAACATCTTTCCATACCACGGGGTCGGCGTATGTCAAACAAAGAACATCACAGTGTCCCTTTCCAAAACTGGAACGTTCGAAAATTTCATGCTCTTGCTTTTTTCATAGATCATTTCTTGGGAATTNATTCAAGGTAAAAGAACCAGTTTAGGTACCTCTCCGAATATTGTCGCATCGAGAAAGTTCTGCTTCCTTCACATTTACTTGTCGATTTTTAAACTTCACTATCGGCAGTGAAATAATTGACATAAAGCTGCTATGCTCGAGTTGATCCCTTCTCTAAGCTCGCTACTTATGCTGAAAGGTAGTCACTCGCAGCTGCGTATTTTTGAAAAATACTCTGCTTTCTGCTGTGTCGGTCAGAAAATGACCACGCAGACAAGTAAAAGTCAATTTTATTCAACGGTTTATTGTGATTTACAAACGTCTAGAGAACATTTCCAGCGATCCTGTCACGTAACCTTTTCACATTCAGAGCATTTTTGTTTGAATTCGAACAAAGCTCCCTCTACATCAACTCATGTTGACGCCTTGTTGTTTCAGACGCTTTATTGTGTACGTCGTCTGAGCAGCATTTGCTGACGGATGAAGAGAAAGCGGCTGAACAGCCAAAGAATGAAACACAGGATAGCGCAGATGAGGAGACCGATGGGAACGAAGACGCCCTGCATGTGGAAAACGGTAGTTGCTTGTAACATTGTAAGAAATAGCGCTAAACAACTGATAAAAACACTTCTGCGGAATGAGTAAAGAAAGCAATATTTACATTGCGAATCGAGGAAGCAATCTGAAAAAACACCGTTTGAAATTTTTTGAAGCAGATTTGTGAATAACATTACCTGTGAGCGACGTGTTTTGTTCCCCCTATTTGCAGAAGATAAGCACAACACAGCAGATGACCCTGACAAGGAAAGTTTCGAGGCTGATAAAGCGCTGAAGCAGCATCAGTCCAACCCAGATGCTAACGATCGCCGAAAGACCAGTGAAGCTTCCGAACCGAATGGCGAAAACCTCCCGGACTCGCAGCATTTACGCAGCAGAAGAAGTCGGGCTACGGCTGTTGCAAACACTCAGCTAACTGCAAAGGTACTTTTTGTTTTGAATGAAAGTTTTGAACGCCAAACCACTCACCACTCCACTACTTATTAATTCAAGTAATACAGTATAAAACAGTCTTCAGAAGAGAGACAGTCTTCCGATTTTTTCCGATTTGTTTGGAGTTATTGGCTCGAATTGTCAAATCTCCTTGAGTGCAGTACGTTCAGGTTGGACTTTGTTTTTGACATTGCATTTGTCATCCTGGACCTGCGGTAGAGTAATACTATATCGTATCTGTCATGAGTATTTGGCCAGTGTTTTATATTACTGTTTGCGACAGGCAGGCAGAAACTTAATGGGTTGTTTCAAAAAATCTAAGTTAAGTGCATCAGGTATATAAAATGTCTGGGTTGATTTCCTGTAGCAATATCATCCATGCGCTTGAGCATGACGTTGGTAAAATGTACATGAACTTAAAATCAAGGGCGTATTTTAACTTTTTGCCAAATGAAACATACTTATTTGGTGTTCATTGTTGTCACAGCGATGAAAAACGTTTTGAAGATAATAATTGCTTCTTGCTTGTGTTTCATACGAAACTATCTTGAAGACTTCGCATGTGCAAACGTGTATTCAAGTGATATGCTGCACGCGTTTTTCCAAGATTAAAAAAAAAATGTTTCAATTTTTTCTTTGATAGAGTAATCGTCCGTAATCGGAAGTTTTTGGAATTCAACACTTTTTTCAAACCTCGTTTTTTTCCAACAGTTTTTTAACAAACTAAAGTTGAATTTGTAAAACCGAGGACAACACGAACACAACTGAACAACGCAGATTCAAGTAACTGGTCTCCACAAAGGCGATGCAATTGAATCGATCAGCAAATTCCTTTAAGAAAATCGATTTCACGCAACACTAAGACTACCCAGTCTTGAAATCATATTAACACGTGTAGCAGCACTGTGTGGTAATTATAATGAGCGGTGGGGTTAATTTAATGATTTGTGGAATGGTCTGACAATTCGTACGTGCTGTTGATAAAATATTTATAGTTCATGGTGATAAATCGAATACAAGATGAGATACACTCTCTGCTGGAAAGAAAACCTTTCTCAGCAACGAATCAGACACTAGGATCTTACAGAGTATATATTTCGCCTACGTAGTAGGCATCATCTGCTCTTATTCAAATAGAATCAAGACAATAGAACAAGACAAGAAATTCTGAACTTTTCTTGGTATGTACGATGATGTGTACGTTTCTGGCTTTATTCACATCCTCATGAAAGGGTATGGATGGTTGGCTTTAATGACGTACTGTTCACATTTAAAATTAGTTTTTGTAACGATTTCGAACTGTGTGAGTTGCTTAACGACTTTTAATCTGTTGCAATGACGAATTTTTTAGGAAAAGATTTTGGGTTCCATAGCTGAAGCGGAATTGTCGCGGAAAACAACCACACGGCAGCAAAGGCGTTACCGAGTTGGGAACATTGACAGAAAGACAACTTCGCGCTTTGGAAATTTATGCTCGCCATTTCAAGCGCTTGCCATCAAGGTAATACCGAAGTATTCGATTTCGAAAAGATTTTTAAACTGTCGCACAGATGCTCAGACAGGATAATTTCCTTTATTTGGTCACATTATTTAAATTTTCGGAAAGTTGTTGCCTAAGATTGCCTAACAGTTAACGTACGTTCCAAAGTAGCACCGAAAGAAAAAATGTAATGCAAAACATCTAAGGACATGACAATTTCATTCTTGTTTCTGTCTCGTCGACTCCAAACAATGATACACTACTTTTTCTGCTTAAAAGAGTCATACAACAGCATCAAGAGGCACACCTTCCACAGTGTATGCCAATAAGCTTTGTGAAGTGTTTGACATTTACTATACAAACTTTACGGTCAAACTGTGTTCAGAAAGGTATAGACAACAAGAGACATTGTTTATTTTCTCTTCCCACACACAATAAAGTGCAAACCACGCATAAATAGCGCTTACAAGCAAGCTTTGATGCTGAGCACCGCTGTATATGTTGCTGCGGTGAGGCCCAAGTAGATCAATTTGTAACTTTATACGTGGGAGGCTGCTAAGGATCAGGAGTCATTTGGACAGCAGTCCTCGCCAAGGCGGAGGTACTTGTAGTTGAGAAGAAACATTTGGGTGATAAAACTAAGTAAAAGTCGGTGCTCACAGTACTTTAAATGCGTAATGCGTTTATACGATAAATGAAGTAACGCAGTTAACAAATGTGATGCACGCAACTTCACGTGGCCGGAAATTTTGGCTTAACTTTGCCACAAAAAATTTTTGGGCTTTCCAAATATTTTGTAAATATTGGGTGATAGCTTGAGCTAGGAATGCGTCACGACGGTTGTGGATTAGGTTGATAATGAGGTCATAGAATCGTTCTTGCCTGAAATGTACTTTCAATCCATGCGATGACTCATGCACAGCAACGAAAATTCGTATACATACTATTCGGTCAATGTACGATTTGCAATTATCGCAACGCCGTTGGAGAACAAAGACACCCTGATGCATTAGAAAATATAATACAAAAGATACTACGTTCATTTTGCAGTGAACATAACAAAACGAAATTACGCAGGTGATGACAACAGTGCAAAATTAATGCATTTGGTTAAGTTTTACAAACAAAGAAACGGAAGAATATCGACGATCAGGACTTTTTCCTTAGTATACGAGTAATGCACTTTTTATATGGAGCTGTAAAGTTTTATTTTGTAAATGTAAAGAAGTTTCCGATGAGATTTCTAGTACACTGTAGTGCAACATATTCATACCTGAGCTTTAATGTGCCTTCAATTACACAAATTCCCTAGTTTTAATTTGTCTGGTATTATAAAAATGAACATCCGTGATGAGCATAAAACATTCAAGCTGCCAACCGCCTACGCCTTGGTGCAGACGAAATGACCAAAGGTTGTGGTTTAGCCTAAAAAAAAATTGCAGAGATGCTGATGCAGATGATGTTTATCGCACTGTTGCATCACATTTAATTGATAATCACACAATCCAGAAAATTTGCCAATGCAATTTTTACTCGCGCTATCTTGTAAATTGTTTGTCGGTTCCGCGTGTATAGTTTCGACGTCGGTGTTTGCGATTTATTTATTTATTGTTTAAGGAAACCGCCAATGTTTCTTTTACGAACCAAATGCCAATGTCGCAAAGAATGTTGGAAAAAGGTACGTTAACCTGCTCAAGATTTGAGATTTGCTGTTTATAATTAAACTCTCGGTACAGGAAGTTAACGCGCGCATTGCAGACGTCTTTTTGCCGTTGTTTGTAATTCGTATTGTTATTTTGGGGGCNAATTTGGAAGTCACAATTTCAAATTAGCTTTTCTATTTGATAAAATTTACCNAAAGCGAGTTTGAAGTTTTCTAAAAATAGAGATCTGAAACGTATTCTCTAACAAAGTTGTGGTTACAGTCGAGTGTTTGATCTGTCGTGAAGCAGTTGCTGTGTTGAAGAAATGCAATCTCATTTTTTACCGCTTTTTCAAATCAAACACATCAACAACAAATCAAAGCAAGGACTGCTAAAGAAAGTAAATGATTTGATAAACCTTCAAGCAACCGCAAGATTTGTACGGGAAAACCTCATCTTGAGGAAGGAACGCAGCAAAAGCAAGTTCACAAAGTAGCGCTACAAAGGCAACCTTTTGTTATTTTTTTAGAATAGGTTGCCTGTCTGATAAGCCCTTGCACTGAGAAGCCTGCCCATCATAATCTTTAACTTTATAATTAAGCCACCGTTTGCTCACGCCAGAGTCTCGCTAGCAACAAATTCGCGGATCGTGAGATCACTTTCTGTTGTGGACGACTTCTGCCATCTCCACACGTAGGCATAGTCTAGCGCAGTTGTTCTCAAACCTTTTTTAGTGGTGTACCCTTTGGGCAATATTTTTGAATCAAGTAGCCCTTGTCTGTAGTCATGAGCAAAATAATTTGGAATGTACTTATAGTTATTGTATTTGTACGTTAAAATTTCATGGAGATACTTAAAAAATTCGCTTACCCCTCGGAGCATCTTTGCGTACCTAAGCGGTACTCGTACCTCCATTTGAGATCCACTGATCTAGAGGTCTAGCCAAGTCTACCTACAGTATATTGTTCAATCAGCGGGGGCATTCGCTTTGACGTAACAGACAAGGGCAATTATATCAACGTTTTGGCACAACATTAAATTCGAACTAGCTATTTTCATATTTGGGTACAGAAATAAATTCGTAAGTACAACGATGAAACGAAGTGAGTTTTTGCTAAGCACAAAAAATAATGTACAAGGTACATTACCAGTTGCCACGGGCTATACCGTGCGTTTGAGGTCGGGCACAGAAATAAAAGGTGAAAAATTCTCGGGGAACACCAAGCATGTCAAAATGAAGACTTCAAGCTTGGGGAACGGTCTTTCACGCAGGTAAAGAAAAATGCGCGAATGAATGATCATCATTAACGCTCTTTTCCCACGCTTTTGGGAAAATCTTGTCCAATTTTTGCCAAATTCTCCGCTGCGGCAGACTATAGCTTTCTTAGGGAATGGACCTTGGTTCGTGATGTGCTAGGCGCAGTTTGAAACACATGCTCCAGGCACGAAGTTTGGGGAGGGTCAGAAATAGGCATACCGTGCGTCCCGTTTTAGCCGGGACAGTCCCGGTTTAAAGGCTCTATCCCAGCGTCCCGGTCAGTCAACCAAAAAGTCTCGGTTTTGCATTCAGTCAGCAAGTATGAATAGCATGTGATGTGATAAGTGTTCAGAAGCACAATGAAAAAGCCTTTATCTGTAAGCCAATTAATACTGGCTTTTTCTGCTGTGATTTCTACGAGAAAATAAAATCGAACAAAAACCTCTTGAAGAAAATATGGTTTACGGAAAAGCATTATTGGGCAAATAAGTAAATTTACAAATGCTTGAACATTGTTTTGTTTCTTGGTAAAATGTATTATTTTGTTTTTTCTTGGTGTCTTAACTATAGGAAACGAAAATAGTTTCATACTCCAAGTAAGATATTAACCACATTTATCTGATAAGGCTCGTTTTTCTGAAGCGTCCCGGTTTTCAGTCACAAAAATATGGTATGCCTAGTCAGAAATGGCCTTACTCCTGGACTGTTGGTGCATTTTTGATCTGGGATTAGTTTGAGCACTGGCACTGGCAACTGACGTACTGTACAAACATTTTCATAAATCTTGGAAATTTCGGAGATTATTTGGCAGCATGCAAATGAAATGAGGCTCCTAAGTCCCCATTCACCTTCACCACTTTAATTTTTTGGCCAAAAATCATTTCAGATGGGTCGCGTTAGCTTATACTAACCGCCTGTTTGATTGGTTCTACCTGCCAGGGTCATATAGTTGACCGAACACGGATGCCACTGAGAATCGTCGTTGCAGGAGGTGCAAGCGAGCACGAGTCCAAAGCTACTAACGATAGATATCAGAGTCGAGCTGTAGTTGGTGGAGCGTTCACTTGCGTCAGGCAGAGCTGCAAAGTTCAAACGGTCTCAGCACAGCATCAGAAAAGGTTAATGGTTCATTCTCAGATTCGATCAATATCTTCAAGGCGGTGGCAGTTTGCCTGCCACATAGGCTACACTTCATACACTTGATTTCAATTTTATGCCCTTTCATCGACACTTTACGGTTCATGAAAGTTAACGCGCAGCTTCGCATTGATATTCAAGAAACAACGAATATGATCACGTCCAAGTAGTTTTTTTCAATACAAACATCTTGTCCATTGCAGCCCGTCTAACGGAAGCCATTTATCGTTTTTATTGATTTCGTCTTTTTTAGCATCAGCTGAGTATACGAAAAGGTAGGTCGTTTTTTTCATGCGTAATTATGACTCAAACCGCCAAGTAAAAGAGATGCAATGAAAAGAGCAGAGCACCAATGAGCAGAAAATTCATCGTATGATAATAAAAAATAAAAAAGGTTGAGCATCTAGGAATTCTACAAGCGCGTGTTGACCCATGGAAGAAAGGTTGTCTCCGTGCAACACAAGAGAGCCACACTGCTGCTTGGTCGGAAGCTTTCCCAGTAACCAAAGTCGGCAACCTGTTTAGCCCTGATAGGTTGGTATTGAAGCGGCCCTCCGGCCGGATTGGTGCCGCAGTCTAACAAAGTGCAAGGTGTCAGTGTGGAAGAATCGTTGACTTGGGATCCACGGACTCTCTTGCCCCAGCAATGAGCCAGAGAGGGAGCAAACCAGCCAACACTCAGAAAAAAAACTTTAGAAATGATAGTGAATCTGGACATGGGCGTCGGCAGACATTTTTCCAGTAGGGGGGGCAAAGTCGAAATTTTGCTTCGGCCTGTCCTTTCGGCTTGTTGACGATGCAGCGAAAATGGAATGATACAAAGCGCTTCACTCTTTCTACACCACAAAGAAAACGCCTAAAGTTACAACAACAGTTGTAAATAGGGTTTTCCCTCTAAGAAAATTTTACACTAAGCAAATATTTGTTTTAATGTGCATTAATATTTTAAGGCTGAGTTAGCATAGTTGTAAATGAATTACAAGCTTTGTGAATTATTAGAATAAGTACAGGGTTTTTAAGGTGTTTTAGAGACCCGAATGGGGTCCCTAGAATCAGATAAAATCGGGTCCCTGCATCACAGAAATCGGGTCCCTACAGGTGCATACCGGGTACCTATCATTTTCCTTGAAAAACCTGAATAAGTATATAAAATCTTATCAAAATACGAACAAAGTACACATTTAATTTAAATAGCTTCTTCTTGTTTTCGTGTTTTTTATTTGTTCTGGAATGTCGCAAGTGCGCGAGATGAGAGGTCACTGCGCAAATGGTCTGCGCAGTTGTGCACTTTAGAGGAAGTATTGGTTGCAAAATCTGCGCTTTGATAGCAGCAATGCTTCTTTTTCACTCATGCTGTTTTACACATATATTACCCGCGGCTCGCGGGCAGCATGTGGCCTGCGAAGGCGTTTCGTGCGGCCCGCGATGCTTTTTGAGAATTTTCAAATAATTAACGTTATGTCATTTAGTTTATTCGCCTGTGTTTAAAAGTGCTCGGCCAGCGAGTGAACAAGTTCCCTTTAAAGTTGAAACGAACGTTGAGATGGCTAGAAATGATTTGCTTGTAACTCACGATACTTTTCGCAGGTTTAAATGTTTCCAGTAAGGCTCAGGTACAGCCAAAGTTGCGTCAACGTCGTATATGCTGCCCTCGGGTTACTTTATAAGTCCTCATTTGGCACTCGGAGCAATTTGAATTTGAGACCCTGGTATAAACCTCCGTGGCTTACTAATATCAGCAGTTGCTGTTTCGCTGCATTACGTGTCGAGATGTCTGCGTTTAACAGTTATGAGTGAACTGCAAGCTCATCACTGCATTTGACACCAGAACGAGAACAGTGAACCTGGCTCTTGTGCAGAGTGAGTGTTTTACCGGCAAACAAACTATTATTACAAGGCTTAAACGAAATAATCGGAATTAAACTTCTGATTTCGCGTTTTCAAGAAAATTTTGCTTCTTAGTCCCAATGTCCAAGGGAAAATGCCCGTTTTGCCCCCTCTTGCGGATGCACATGTGCTTGGTCCTGGTGTTGCCCAATTTAAAGCTTCATCAAGAAGTTAAATTGTTTTGATGGAAAAGGTATAGAAGTTTTATCTTCAAAAACTGTTGAAACAAATCTTTGTCAGGAATTTGTTACGTGTCAAGCCTCCAAAACGTTTTTTAAAATCCTGCTAGAAAATCAGCTAACTGCTACAGTGGTGTAGGAGGCAGGGTGCAAACGCACCCCCAAAAGTTTTGATTTGTCAAAAATTTGGGCAAAATCCCTAAAAATTTGGCAAAACCTCTGAAAATCTGAGTAAAAGTCGGGAAAGTTTGGGGAAATTTGGGCAAAAATCCTTCGCATCCCCAAAAATTTGCCTGCTCCTACACCTATGAACTGCTAGATTGAAAATTTTGCTGCTGACAGTGAGAAAAACCTGCTAGATTTAGCAGCAAATCAGCTAAAATGGCAATACTCTCCGTAACTTGA
>JGI24158J21664_10000970_pt1 | contig 29953 bp, 17 predicted proteins | sample Ectturendosymbi3_FD_21664 | JGI IMG/M metagenome (IMG submission 21664)
ACCAGGAACAACGTGCTGTCGGCCTCTAATGTTTTCCTGAAGAAGTCGTACTTCACCAGACCTTGACAATTTATCAAGTTAAACAAATTGACCACGGATAACATCTCGTCGCGTTTGAAAAACTGCGTTAAAAAGAGTTTCAGTTGGTTTTGCAAGATCCAACGATAATTCGAACCCCCCAACTGCGGATTAACGATGTTTGCCTGCTTGACGAGAAATTCGACAAAACTGTCGTGATTGGAAAGCACTTCACGCATGAACACAGTCCCAAAAAGGTTTGTGAAAACTTCCAACACGTCCTTCCAGGTCACCGTCGCTGACAATAGATTGACAACGGCTGTAAAATCTTCCTTTGAAACTCCGATCGCATCTGGGCCACTGCTATTCAGACGAAAGGAGATTTGCTTTAGCTTGCTCAGTTGCTCGTCTCCCTGAGTTCCTTCCAAAACTGCAGTGGGTTGCACGCCCTTGCAGGGAGTGCTACGTATTGCTGCGCTTGCAGCCGGCAGCACAATGGCCGGCATCTCTCTATGCACACCACTACGCTCTGGGTCCTTCACGTCATTAACATGCAATATCAGTTTCGACCCTTGATCTGAATCAGTTGCTTGGTTTGAGTGGATCTGAAAATCGAACCGTTGAGGAGTTTTCGGCGAACCAGCAGCAGTATCGGTTGTTCGCTTGCCAGAGGATGAATCCTCACTACTGGCTAACGTCGATGCACTTGTTTGGCAGTTGCATGAAGAGCTCGAAGATTTGCCTTCGCTGTTGGCAACAAGCTTTTGATCTTTTATTGAATGCAGTGTTGACGGCAGCTTTACCACAATTAGTTTATGTTCGCCGCATCTAAGCCGCGTGGTAACAACGTCAAAGGTGCCCGAAGCACGTCTGAATGCCCTCAACATGAAGTCGACGCTGACCAATTGGACATACCCGCGACAGACGGCATCTGTCACTTGCTGCAGACTGCACGGCCATGTTTTTACGCAGGAAGATGCACGCTGGACAAGACAATTCGAAAGAGCTTGTTCATATTTCGCCAACGATTTCTTGCGCTTGTATTCCACGAGACCCATCAGCCAATCAACAAACGTACCATTAACATGTCTGTATCTCGCGCGAAAAACCACATTCAGCTTTTCGAGAAGCTTCCAAGAAACAGACTTAGTCAATGCGCCGATGAGATGCGGGTGAACGGTTTCCAAAAACACATATGCTTTCCTCAATTTTTTTCTGCCTCTTTTTTGTTTGATGGGTCGTTTGTAGCAAGTTCTGCAGCTGCCACTTGCAGCAGATGAACGAGATATTTCGCGCGTGATCTTACTCGCCAGAAAACAAAACTCTTCACCAGAAGAATAAGAGCAGATTTCGAAATCATTAAACTTTTTCAAGATTTGCACGAGCTGCTCTTTTGAAATATAGGCAGCCGGGTGCTGTGATCTGATATCAGAGATCGGGATCGAACCCGCGACCTCCAAATCAACCACCAGTCTCTTCCGGATGGCGTTGTGTACAATGGGTGTGATAGACGAAAATTTCTCGCCCGTTTTGCTCGCTGAAATCAACCAGTCAATGAATGAGCCATGAAGTCGCACAATCTGAAACAAAACAAGCAATGACTGCAAAACAGCACTTAAATGTCACTGAAACAGGAGGGTTTTTGACACCTGTGGCGCTAAACAGAAGATGCATAAAATAACAGAGTTACTACACCGTGGCATGCAAATGCATTTGCCAAGATAGGGCACTGGCAAATGTACGAAATGTCATTGTGGTGACGCCAAAGAAAACAAATGTTGTAAGGAAGCATGTCCAAACTACTGAACACAAGAGCTAATTGATAGCACTCTAGAACTCCAAAACTTCTTGTAGGTCGTTTCTTGCAAGAAACCTTTTGTATTTGTCAGTTTCTTGAGTGCATACGGTAAATCTTGTAATATTAGTCAATTCCTCCATCATTCCTCTTATTATTAGCGTGTCCTAAAAGTTATTTTTTATCTGGCAGTTTCGACACGCTGCACTGAATATGAAACAGCTTTCCTAAGTGAAACCTCCTCTATTTGGCAAATCTTATGTTTGGTGCCGTCATCGACAAACCCTACTCACTCAAACCCAGCCTTGTCAATGGGAATGTGATTTCCACGGGACACAGGACTAAAAATTTGTGCCATCGCTAGTAATTTCACCTCATATTGCAAGAATTGTCCAAAACTAAATAACATTGCGATGTGCTCGCAGCACAGTACGCATCACACTTAAGTGGTTCAGTGCTATGATCACACTTAAGAGTTTCAGTGCTATGACGAAAACTATGACGAAAGAGGTTCAGTGCTATGACGAAATCAGTACGCATCACACTTAAGAGGTTCAGTGCATGACGAAACGATGCGAGGCTTCCTAAAAGAAGGTCGCTCCGTCCTTTTTGGCGACAACTGGAAGAACAGTCAAATAATTTAGTGGAAATGTTGGGGTGTTTTGCCACGGCTCTGCAGAAGCTAGATAATGGATGCGCACACGATGCAACGCATACTTTGTATTAGTATTTCCGTGGAAATACCTTGAAAAAGAAAAAAGTGTCGCTTGGACCAGACTCCTAAAAGCTTAATCGATGAGTTTTATTAACATGTAATTGCAGCAAAGAGATTACTGCTTTATCTTTCCAACAGTTATGGACAACAACAATGACTTCCACGTAATTAACAAGAACAAATGTTCTATTATAGAAATTTGGTTCGTAATTCAGTTAAATTGACGTCTTGAGAAAACTCAGTTGAACACGCACTCCCCAATGGATCTCACACAACGGAGTCTTCTTCCGTTTAGAACGCCACATTTTGCTGGAATAGGAAACTATTCCAGCGTTTGGAATCGTGCTGCGTATTCCGAAAAATAACAAATTGCCATTTTCGATCTCGGGTCACACAAACTGAAAAATCTTTTCCAGACAGAAACCACCAAACGTTTCCAATATATGGCCACGCGGTGCGCAGTAAACCTTAAACTTGCACAAATTTCAAGAAAGGCAGACTGCAAGGAGCGCAACGTAATTTCCTTTAATGTGCAAAGTTACTTGCGTTAAACGCATAGCAAGATAGATTTGTGTTGCGTTGCAAATTAACGCGGCGAAACAGTAATGACATTTTCTATAGAGTTACAGCATATGATGCAACAAATAACAAACCGCTTCTTTTATTTTCCTCACATATGTTGAGAAACACAGTCATCAGGGTATCGTACGCCACGTTACACTTGGACAATGGCATTTGGCGATATCCGCCGCTTTTTCATCCATTGCTTTCACACGTCGTGCAGCCTCAGCGCAGTTAATAATCTATCTATTAATTACATTACTATGCTACGCCTATGACATGCAAATGTGCACAAGCGCTTACAATTTTCAAGTGAAGACGCATTTTTCAATTTGCAGGGAAAAAATGAAAACGCCATTTTCAATCACGGTTGACACAAACTAGAAAGTCTTTTCCAGAATGGGCAGCAAGAAATGTTTCCAACGTAATGCCAGGCCAATGCGCAGCAACGTTTTCAACGGTGACACTACTTCCAAGCAAAAACAAATTTCAGGAGTTAAAACCTATTTTCCTTTGATGCGCAACATGATTTCTTTTATTCGCACTGTAAGATGGATTTGCGAAACGTAGTAACTAACCAAGGAACAGTCGTAACTTTTCCCTTAAATCACACTATACAAAGCTGCAACTAACCGTTTCCTTTTTCTCCTGAGACATGCTGAGAAAAGCGGTCATGAGTGTATCGTACGTCACGTCACGTGGCAAGTGACGTTTGGCAAAATCGATCGCATTTTCATCCATTGCTTTCACACGTCGTGCAGCCTCACAGCAATGAACAATTAAATATTCACATTACTATGCTACTACGCCTGTGAAATGAAAATGCGCAGAAGCATTTAGACTTCCAAGCGAAACGGCATTTGTCAACCTGCAGTGTGAAAAGAGTGGCACCCCGGGCCTCGATTCTGGGTTATATAACAAAAATCGGCTTTTAAATGTCTCGATACGGCGGACAAGATGAAAAAGCTGTCCAGAAATTCAAACATTCAGTCTCAGGAAACTGGAAAACCAACAGCTTCGAGCGATATTAGCGGTGTTGCGATCGGAAAGCCCGAGCGGCATGTGCGCAAAGCTTCGCACTGTGGCAGCAAGCAACAATAGAGATCACACGCCGCGATCACTCTATTCCTGCTTGTTCGCGCCGCTTATATATATATGAGTGTTGTTCTTCGCGGTCATTCCGTTCGTGGTGAATCGCGCATTCAGCGCAATGTTAGCGAAGAGGTTGCAACAGCCGCAACGAAGCGTGCAGGCAAGCGAAAAATAGGGACTTATATATATGCCTTAGGCGCAAGACGTTGCCGTTAATGAAATTGAAGCGGGTGGTTGGAAATAGCACGACATGGACCAGTGGTTCCAACCTTTTTTGTACATGCCCCGGCTTATCACCTCTAAAATCCTGTTTGCCCGTCTCCAGTTTGGCATATAAATCTTATGGTTTAAAAAGTCAAATAACTTGCTTTCAACAAGCTTACAGAGAACATAAAGTCATGAAAAAAACTGAAATTAAATAATAAATTTGGAAAGTTGGTCACAGACGATGTCAATCGACATCAATGCCCCCCTTAAAAATCGAATTGAGCCCCTGTCTGTGAATCGCACGGCCCACATCGGCAACCACTGATATAGGCGCTCTTCTGCAAGAAGCTGCGTGTGCACGAAAGTATCACAATACTCTTGGCAGAAATGGCACGCACCGGAAATACAATGCATGAACGCTATTCATTAATAACCATGCTGATGTAAAACAATACAAACAGATTTTCCGGAAGATGAGAGGAAAACACAGGCTTTCCACATATTTCAGAAAACATTTACCACACGTTTTCAATACCAAATTGAAGGACTTTAAAACAATCATTAACCTTAATTTTTCGAAATTTTCCCTCATGGAAAACAATGCAAAAACATCAGCAAAACTGTCAACAGCCCAGAAGAACATAAGTTAGGTAAACAAATGGCTGAATTTGGAATTTCCTTTCTTTTTTAATACTGTATGTACACACTGGCCATATTCAATACTTTTTTCAAGGTCTTGCAAACCGATTTCACAATTCAACACTTTTTCAATGCTTTCAACACTTCGTGGGAACCCTGTGACCAGAAACCGTCGCCAACCGCAATGCTTGCTTTGAAGTTCAAAACGGAAATAACACCAATTTCGGTCAAGATCAGACGCTTGCAATTGAAGCGCAATACGATTGTGACGCTCTCGACTGCATTCTAAGACGCACAAACAAAAAATGGGCGTTTCAAGTTTGCAAAAACAGGTCAGTGCTAAACAAACGAAAGATCACAGAAGCGCTACGTAAATAAAAGAGGTTTCTTTAAGCAAAAATGCACTGCGCGCGAACGGTACGCGACTTCACCGTCTCGCCGATAAATGTCTCCACACCGAAAAGAAAAAGACCGAAAAGTCCCAAGACCGTAAAGGCTCAGACCGAGAAGTCCTATTCCAGCGTGCGCAGACCTCATAACAAATACATCAAGCCCTGCGCCTCTAGAAAGAAAGCCTTTTGAGGGTCAGCAGAGCACGAGAGCTTTGTACCGTAATTGCTTATTGAGAAAATTCCCCGGCAATAAACGTTTGTATTTTGTTGTAGGGTTTCTTCAAATTTTAAACGTAAACATAATCGTCCATTTTTGACCCACTGAGTTTAGCATAGCTCTGCTTTTCTTCTGATGATCCACACAAAGTAGGGATTTCTCTCTTTGACATGCGCCCGAGGAAAGACGCATTGCGTATTTTAGCGAATAAGCAATGTCACGTCAGCACAAGTATAGTATGCATGAAGTGACAAATTCAAAAAAATCATTCACACTTCTTGAACATAAGTATAATTAACAACGCTCAACACAAGGGGTGAAAATACTACTGAAGATACTCTGAAATAAAAAACTCACTAGTCAAACAAAATGCAAACCACACGAAAAACAACTAAGGCAAGTTGAATGAACCTTGATACTTCCAGAGCAGAAGTCAATCCAGCATGATGGTGTCACACCAATAAAGAGACCTTAAGAACTCATGTTAAATCGTTGATTGCTGACATTGCGGGCTCGTTGTTACATGGTGAACTCGTTCATTACTGATAAACCACTACTTCTCGAAAGTAATTGTTGTGCCGGCCATGGTGATCATTAATCACAAACAATCGGCAATTGAAGTAAAGAGTTCATTGTACTACCCAAAGTAAACACACAAAACAAAATATCATAGCTTTCAACTACACAATGGAAAGATCTTCAAACGTCGCATTCACCAAGTGACAAACACTAAATACAGAGTAAAACCCGTTTTAGTTCACTGTCCATAAGCTTGAAGTCATCTTCACACTGACTACAAAAATCTGTTAAAAAAGCACATCGCAAACGTTTCAAACAAACCTGAAGTCCAATTTTCTCGAAGACATAAAATGAAAAAAAACTGGAGATCAGCGCAACTTTTTCAAAATACGCTCGAGAGCAACGTCATCGACGAACAAACTCCCGTCAAAATACGCTCGAGAGCAACGTCATCGACGAACAAACTCCCACCTACTATTTGCTTCAGGCGTGACGCACGCTTTTGAAGAAAAACCGTGGTTTAGCGTCATTACCTGCTTCTTATACACAAGGAAGCTGTCTTGATGTGCATGAAAGGTTGTCTCACAGAAGTTGTGGTCAGCGAAGTTTTCTCTCGAAAAAATTTTGAAGATCTTTTTTAATTCAATAAACGAACGTCCTGCAGACAACACCCGGTGCATAATCGTCTTCAATTCTTTCTACAAAGCACAGCGGAAAAGCGCTGAGTTCAAATCTGGTTTCGTGACTTCAGCGTATTTAATTAAGAATTCCAGGAAACAACCGTGCTTCAGAACGATCCGCTCAAAGAAAATCGGTTCGCGATTTCGCAAATTCCGATAAGCTTCTTCCAGGAGCTCTCCGCGCACTTCCAGCTCGAAAAGATCCTTTATTATGTTTGCGCGAAACGGAACGGGACGGTCTGTTGTTTCGCGCGATGGACCAGAGCCGCATGGCGATACGTAGCTTTTAAAACCTGCTCTATCATTCGTATGAGCGCCCTTGGTCTTCGCTGCGCTGGTCCAGTGCGCGAGATCTAGGTTTTTTACAGCACTCTCCACAACGACGTCGGTATCAAACGACAACGAACCGTTTCCCGCCAAAACCACTTCGTCGCCTCTGACCAGGAACAACGTGCTGTCGGCCTCTAATGTTTTCCTGAAGAAGTCGTACTTCACCAGACCTTGACAATTTATCAAGTTAAACAAATTGACCACGGATAAGATCTCGTCGCGTTTGAAAAACTGCGTTAAAAAGAGTTTCAGTTGGTTTTGCAAGATCCAACGATAATTCGAACTCCCCAACTGCGGCTTAACAATCTTTGCCTGCTTGACGAGAAATTCGATAAAACTGTCGTGATTTGAAAGCACTTCATGCATGAACACAGTCCCAAAAAGGTTCCAACACGTCTTTCCAGGTCACCGTCGCTGACAATAGATTGACAACGGCTGTAAAATCTTCCTTTGAAACTCCAACCACATCTGGGCTACTGTATTTCACTCGAAGGGAGATTTGGTTTGGTTTGTCGGGTTGCTCGTCGCCACGAGTTCCGTCCAAAACTGCAGTGGGTTGCACGCCCTTGCAAGGAGCGCTCCGTATCGCCGCGCTTGCAGCTGGCAGTACAATGGCCGGCATCGCTCTATGCAAACCACTGCGCCCTGGGTCCATGGCGTCACCAACACGCGCAGTCGTTTTCGACCCTTGATCTGAATTAGTTGCTTGGTTTGAGTGGATCTGAAAATCGAACCGTGGAAGAGTTTTCGGCGAACCAGCAGCAGTATCGCTTGTTCGCTTGCTAGAGGATGAATCCTCACTACTGGCTAACGTCGATGCAGTTGTTTGGCAGTTTCTTGAGGAGTGCGATGCCCTCGCTGTTGGAAACGAGCTCTTCGTCGTGCTCGGAAGACGGCAACCGTCTTCGTTCCTCAGCAAACGTTTCCGAGACGCTATTTTGCTCGACACACTCAGCAATGAAAAGATCTCCACCAACGATGACGGCCGTTTTCATGCGATCCGACTGCGTGGAAGGCAACTTCACCACGACTAGTGTAGGTTCACCGTATCTGGGGCGCGTAAAAACAACGTCGAACGTGTGCGATGCACGTCTGAATGCCCCCAACACGAAGTCGACGCTGACCAAGCGGACATAACCGCGACAAACGGCATCTGCCACTTGCTGCAGACTGCATGGCCACGTTTTCACGCAGGAAGCTGCACGCTGGACAAGACAATTCAAAAGAGCTTGTTCATACTCGGTCAACGATTTTTTGCACTTGTATTTGACGAGACCCATCAGCCAGTCTATAAACGTGCAATCAGCGTGCGTGTATCTCTCGCGAAAAAACAAATTCAGCTTTTCGAAAAGCTTCCATGAAACAGACGTAGTCAGTGCGCCGATGAGATCGGGGTGAATTGTTTCCAAGTACACATAAGCTTTCCGCAACTTTCTTGTGTTATTTACCTCTGTGGTAAGTCGTTTGGAGTAGGTTCTGCAGCTGCCACTTGCAGCAGATGAACGAGATATTCCGCGCGTGATCTTACTCGCCAGAAAACAAAACTCTTCACCAGAAGAATAAGAGCAGATTTCAAAATCGCTATACTTTTCGAAGATTCGTCGGAGGTGCTGCAACGAAATAAATTCAGTCGGGGGCAACAGCTGCGATCCGATGTTAGAGATCGGGATCGAACCCACGACCTCCAAATCAAACACCAGTCTCTTCCGGATGGCGCTGTGAACTAGCGGGGTAAGAGACGACGAGCTTTCACCCAGTTGGGTCATAGGAGTCAGCCAGTCAATGAATGAGCCGTAATGTCGCACCACCTAAAAACAAATAACGGGCTGCAAAATAACAGTGACTTGACAATTAAAAAGGAGGTTTTCGCAAATGACAGCGTCAAAAATAATATGTGCTGAAGTAATAGAATAGAGGTTGTGCATCGTGGCATGCAAATACATTTGGCAAGATACTGTACTGACAAATGTAAGTGAATTCAGTATGGAGAGGCCAAATATGACAGGTTTTCCATTATGGCATCCTGAAACTGCTAAACATACGAGAATACGAAAACCTTTTTACTTGGTTTTTCAACTCTTCTGCCTTTAATGTTTCGTAATTTCGGTGTGCTAGTTGGATGTTTCGTATCAGATTCCTTTTATATTTTCGGTTTCGTCAACCGCATCTGCTGAATGCTCTCAGCTACCTCTTATATTTAGCATTTTGTCTCAGTTTTATTTCCTTTTAACAGTTTTGAGGTGTTACATTGGAATAACTTTTTATGGTTGGCGTTGCGTTGAACGTGCGATTCACCACGAACGACTTGTGCACGAAGAACAACACCCATACATATGTGGCGTGAACAAAGAATAATAGAGTGATCATGGCATGTGATCTCTTTGCTGCTCGCTGCCACAGTGTGAAGCTTTGCGCACTTGCCGCTAGGGGCTTTCCGATAGCAACAGCGTCTCCTCTCTGACGTCTCCATTTCTATTAACCAGTACAGTATTCTGGCTAATGCTTCTGCTTGCCGCCGTAGGGAACCTTTTGGGTTTGGTGCCCCCTCTGTTTGCCACATTTTATGTTTGGTGCCGTCATCGACTGCCACATTGACTAAAATCCATACTTGTCCATGGGAATGTGATTTCTTTCGCAAAGGGAAAGTGTGCTTGATATTTGTCCCATCGCTACTAATTCCACGTCATGTAGCATAAATTGTCTGAAACAGAGGTGATCAGAGTCACTTTTTATTGACTCCTGCGCTGTTCCAAAAAAATGACTGCAACTCCTGCTCCAGAGCTCAAAGAAAAATGCATACTCAACTCCTGTTGACACTCCGAAAACTTGAAATTAAGAAATAGAAGCATGTGTTATTCTGACGTGAACCAAATCTTGTTTAACTCTTTCACCAGAGTACTTTAGGCACAATCACAATGAAACAACTATTGCTCTCTTTTCACTTATCAGCTTGCACAAACAAATCGCCACAAGAAAAATACTCCAACCACCTCATTTATGCATCTGCTTTATGATGTAAACTAGCAAGATAATAATGGGGTGTTCAGTAATACCCTGAAGTAGGTTGCATTTATCTTGGCTTGCATGTAACTTACTCTACTGCTGTTATTGCGTTTTTAAGATAACACACTGTTGTCTTTTACATTTCACTCAAAGCAACAAATTGCGACGACCGCTTAAAACATGGTACAGCGCAGAGGTTCCAGTAACACATGTAACCGCAAAATAACAAAAAAATGCAAGTGAAGATAAAGCAGTTGAGCATGCGCTATGCGTCAGCGAGAAATGAAGCTGCCAGCCTGTCAATGACACCCCCTCATCCTCAGCAGTCTGCGCTGAATCATCATTCACTATCCAATTCAACCAACAAAAAAAAGTCAACACGTCATCTAACAATTAGCCTATCAGAGGCAACTTTAATTAATGGAAGGTATTATCAGGCTCCTGGAAAAACTGAAAATTTCGGACTTTAGGTCCTGCTCCGGCAACGACAAAAATCGTACAGGGCCGGCCCCGTGATCACCTCTGGTCTGATTTTGAATGAAATTATGTGGTCACAGCGAAGTACGTAATCACAATTAGAGGTTCAGTGCCATGGCGGAATTAGGCGAGGCCACCTAAAATAAGGTCGTTGGGGCCATTTTCGGGTTACAACCAACCAAAGGAAGTCTCAAAAAGTTTTCATGGGATACCTTAGGTAGATATTCGAGGTGTTCTTTCCACGGCTCCGCAGAAGCTACTTATAAGACATGCACGGGATAGTTTCGTGGAAACCCCAAGGGATAGAACAATAACAGGTTGCCACGGAATTACACCAAAAAAAGTGTCCTTTCCCATGGACAAATCTGCTAAAAAATCGACCGGTGAGTTTTTTGTCAACAGTAAACCTTCACCACACAGATAATTGCTTTATCTCTACTATAACTTGCAGACAACAACCATGATTTGCACGTAATCACCATGAAAAAGATATTCGGCTTGCAACCGAGTTCAAAATAAGTCTGTAGGAAACTCAGGATTCTATGTGAAAGTCACATTTGGTGGATTCGGAAATTATTCTTGCGTTTGTGATCGTACAGCGACTTCCGAAAAAATGAAAACACCATTTCTAAATCGGTTGACACAAACTAAGAAGTTTTTTCGAGAATGGGTAGCAAGAAATTCTTCCAACATAATTCCATGCCAGTAAACAGAAAAAAACTAAGGTCGCAAAGTTTCAAGCGAAAACAAATTTTCAGGGGTGAAAAGAAATTTCCTGTGATGTGCAACGTGATTTCTTTTATTCGCATAGCAAGATGGATTTGTGATACGTTCTTAACCAGCTAGGAAGAAGTCGTCACTCTTCGATCAAATCACACGATACAGTGCTGCAACTAACCGCTTCCTTTCTCTCCTGAGACATATTGAGAAACGCAGTCATCAGTGCATCGTACGTCACGTCATTTCGAAAGTGACGTTTGGCAAAATCCACCGCTTTCTCATCCATTGCTTTTGCACGTCGTGCAGCCTCAGCGCAGGAAACAATTAATTAATCACATTACTGCGCTGCGTCTGCGAGATGCAAATGCGCAAAACCATTCAGAATTTTTAAGTGAAAACGCACTGGAAATACAGTATGCTATTCATTATTAGTGGTGCTGATGTAAAACAATATAGCGTTTTTCCGAAAGATGAGTAGTAAATAGAAACTGTCGACAAGCGAGAGGCTTCAAAGTTCGAAACGAAACAAAAGCCGAAATCGTTCGAGACCAGACGCTTACATTAGAAGTACAATGTCTTCGTGCTGCTTTCGATAGCGGTTCTGAGACACAGCTACAAACAAAAAAGGGGCGTTTCAATTCGAAAAAAAGCCATCATGGCTTTCCACCCTTGAATATATAGAAAATCATCTAGAAAATTTCAAGATCCACGAACTACTATACATCTGCCTGAATAACTATGTCATCCTACGCTGGAAAAACAGCGAACATAACATACAACTATTAAATTTACGACCTAAAACGGCCAAAGAACACAGAGCAGCAACAAGATGAAGCGCATCATGTGGTAAACATTCAATTTCTCTGAACAAAAGCAGTAAAACTGTCGACAGATTTCCTCGAATCGAACAAAGAAGTTCGTATGAACAGATGCCACCTCTATTCTGAGAAAACCATCTAACAGAAGTCCTTCCGACAATATATCGGTAAGTTCACTTTTTTTTTAAGGAAAATGTTAGGAACCCGGTTCGGATCTATAGGGACCCGATTTCTCTGATTCTAGGGACCCGATTTTCTCTGATTTTAAGAACCCGATGGTAATTTTCTCTCATTCTGGGGACCCGATTTGAAATTCTAGGGACCAGAATCGGGTCCCTAAAACGCCTTAAAAAACCCTGGGTAAGCTTACGATTTTGTTGCAAAAACGCAACTGTTTGCCTTACTACAATTCTCAGCACTTAACAAAGAACACAAAATAAAAAATGCATCCAAATGCATCCATTGCCTGTGGGTCACTTTGGGAAGCAGCAACAAGATTTTGAGATAATTTTTATGAAAACAAAACAAAAACAGTAGAACACACGAATGTCAAGAGTGTCAGTTAACACCAAAACGATTTTTTACCAATTAATGACATTAATAAATGATTAGTTGTGCAGGCAAAGGACCAAGAATTACAGCAATTCTTTAGTCATGCCGTTGATTCCTTCACTTGAAGAGGAGTTTAAGAATAACTCAGATATAACGTTTTTGAATAAGAAATTACAGCTCTAAATTCGCAGTAAGTGATTTTATAAAAATAATCTTACTTCAACCTTCAGGCCACTAAGAACGATATCATGAACTCTTCCCTGATTGAAGAAATGTTTGCCAAAGCATTTTTGGTAAGCTTCAGAATTTCACTTGAACGAGCTTCAAGCTTACGAGCCAGCTTCCTGTGCCGTGATTGTGTACACGCATGAGTACGCTAGAGAGCAGGTAACAATTTCCAGTCAAACCGGGTCGCTTGCGAAGCTGGCCTGACTTTATATCAGTAAGTTGAGTTGCAACATGGAAAATTTTCACACAACTCAGGTTTGAAAACCAATTCTTGATGAGTCACCGCGCATCAGCAACACTGGATTTTCAGGTAAATTTCTGGTCACTGGCCAGAATTTTTAATGGCCAAAAAACACACATCAATTCGGTCATAATGCCTTTACCAATCATACAAAAATGACCTAAAAAACAAAGATTGCAAGCTATTTCGGAAAAATCACAGAAATGTCTCAGAAAAAAACAGTAGCAAAACAAACTAACCTAATCCCTCCGGTGTGTAATCATCATGGTCGTGAAAAACACTACATCCATTTTGTTGCTTACGACCATGTTGACTTGGAATATCTCTTCTCAGCACACGCAACCGACAAGGACTGATATCTTCGCCACCATATTATCGTATTGCTACTGGTACCGGCAGATGGCATTTCAGGCTCTGGCCTGTCGTCGTTTGCCGTTAAATGAAATAAAATCAATATATAAATAGATTGGTATCTAACAAAGGGGAAAAGCACTCCTTTCGAACATCACTGATCATTTTGTGAAATACGAGTTCCCAAATGGATATAGTCGCGATTATCCTCAATGACGAATGCAAAAATTAATTGTCTTTCATCGTTTTCGCTAATTTTGCGCCAAAGATGAATATCAGCTTAGAAACGACCAAATGAGAGCACAACGTGAATGACGTCAACTTACCTCACAGCAACCACTGAGAAAACGATTTTTCTTTTCGATTTTTCAAACAAAACACGATTTTTCTTTTCTTCGCAAAGAAAATCGTGTTTTGACGAAGGAACCAAATAGCAGGTTAGCAATATACTTTCATAAAACAAACGAGGGCATGACGTAAAAAAGCTTGACGATCTGGTCGAACTACATTGATTGTTGTTCACTAAACACCCTGTTCATAGTATCGCTCAGTCACTTTCTACAACGTACTGTACTTGAACAATCACTTAAGGTGCAGCTAACCACTTGCCTTTGCCTGAGAGATTGTCCTAAATCACATCTCCACAATAGGACAGTTCCTTTTCTGTATTCCATGCAATTTCACATTACGTTACAGTCCAGAGGCGACGAACATGCGGCCCGCAAAAGAGTTTCGTGCGGCCCGCGATTATTTCATGCTTCAATATTGCGTTGAATAACTTCAGCTGTGTGGTTCGCATGGGTTTTTATTACTTCCGTTTGTTGTTTGTTTCTCTTGATGAACAATTTCTTTCGTTTTTAACAGTTTCATAGCATGACTAAAAAGTTGTGCGGCCCGCTTACTCAGCGGTAACTGACAAAGCGGCCCGCGATAGCAAATAGGTTCGTCACCCGTTGCACAACAGCGGTGGGCTATAAGCACAACTGACTTAGCCAGGTAAATGCTTTCAAAATCGTCTGCTTTAACAATTTATGGAAAACGATTTATGAAACATTTGAATGAGAGACGCAGTAATATCGAAAACACATTTACATCAATTTTCGAATCATTCGTACGGATAATAGTACTTTGACGAGGTAACCAAATAGCAGGCTAGCAATATACCGTACTTTCCTAAGACAAACGAGGGTGTCGTCGTTAAAAACTTGACGATCGAGCCAAAATACAGTCATTATTTTTCCTTACGCATTGTGTTCGCAGTATCGCTGAGTCATTTTCTACAACGTACCCGAACAATCACTGAAGCTGGTGACGTAAGAAAGTTTCTTCTTGAAAAAAAACGTCCAGTAAACACCAACTTGCTTTTCCACACCTGGCAAGGCATCAATCAAGTCGCAACACGACAAATCTCACTCTACTAGGCTCTCCACAGTTGCAGCTGCTTCTTTATCCATCGATGCTAAATATCCGGGACACACAATTTAAACACCAGTCGAATAGTCTAAAAATCATGACCTGCGAAAACAAAAAAAGCACTATTAACCAAGTTATGTCAACACCTTATCGGCCTTCCGTATGTACCGCCAAATGACGTCATGATCAAGCCGCAGCACGCCAAACAGATGCAAGTCGTTATATTCGAAATGTGTGCAATACCGACTAGATTCGCTTGTACCTTCAGAAAAAAATAATGTTCTCGCATTGTACAGTTTATTTTCCGCAGCTTGCCCGTTGGTTCAATCAGCGACTTTTAGTTACGTCAACGGCAAAACCTACCAACTTTTCAATTGAAACATTGACCTTTTATTGAATGATTGACAGCTTCTACATTCCCAATACTGGTTAAGTGGCAGCTACCAGCGACCGCATGCGAAATCTTTGTTATAGGCATCACGTGAGCGTGAACGAAATAATTAAAGCAAATCACTTTTTTGTCAAAGACGCGCTGTCACCAGGACAATACGAACTTGATCAACTTTCTCCTGTTTTTAGCCAAAAGTCCCTTAGAATTTGGGTTTTTTTAGACAGCAAATTATCTTTAACAATGCAGAGGAATTAATTCTGCCTGCTTAGGCGAGTATGCTTCTCTGTTATCGATATTTTTCATTTTCTTAATCGTTTAACCAAAACCGTTTTGTTTTTTTCAAAACACAGTGGTGATGGCAACATTCTGTCATTGGGGCTAACCAGCTTCAGTCTGAAGATCTCTGATTTCATTCTACATGCTTCTTTAAAGAATTGTAAATAATCCAGGATTATTTCAATGGATTGAACATCCAAACTCAGTAACCCAACTCAATGCTGCATTTACATGGTCATACGTTTTTACACAATCCGCTTACATTTAGAGCATATACGAAAAACAAAAACCAGGGTAAACAGTAACCGTCGGAAAAATTTACTTATTTAACCCCTTGGAAAGAGCTAAAAAGAATTTCACAATATCTCCACCAGTCATAATCCCGGAGTGTTACGAGTTGTAGTCAGTAATAGCAGAAAAACCGCTTAAATTAAGACTTAATAGGAAGGCACCATCAGAAATCGCAACAACAAAACAAGGCAAGAAATTCAACGAAACAAACATCAGATACCTGGAATAGCATTGAAAACCCAAACGAAAGAACCTTTACACCACAGACAATGTACAGCGGGAAGGACCCCACACGCGTAAAGTGAAACACTAACGCAGCAGGAAAAGCAATCTTGAACTCATCGGTACCAGCAGGTTTGGTAAACTTTCCGCCTGTTTAGATATGCGGAGGTACGAACTTGGCTGTCGTAGGTTCGAGGCATAAAAAGGCGTAATAGCAACTGAGGCCGAATACCAAACAGAGCAGCAACGAAGGCTTTGAATGGCGTACGCCCGTCACGAGCAGGGTCGCATTTCACACATTTAACGATTCCGCGTTAGGGCGCACCGTGACATCACACTTGCTTACAAACGCTTAGTGACGTCACAAACTCACAAACCATTAGCATGGTTGCGCGTAGGAATGTCTTGGCGTTTATACGAGAAATGATAGTACGTACCGCACAAAAAGGGATTGCTGGCACCTTGTCATGAAGCCCAAAACAGGTGGTAACAATTTTGCAGACCTTTCAGCAAAAGTACGCTTTTGAACCGTAAACTACATACGCCACGGCAGTTTTCAAACAGTGACAAAACAAGCGTTGATGTATTCTGTCACTTGCAAAGAACAACTGCACATCTGACAACGAAGCACACATGAGTGACGCCGAAACAAGGCATGCCTGCGATTTTCGTCCACAGATAGGGTTCACCAACAAAAGCAGTGGCGAAGTGAGCGGCCTGAAATAATAATAAAGGTTCTTCACGCTTTAGGCTGCGACTTGGGCTAAAACACTGGCTTCGACAAACAACGCATCCAGAAAACAAACCCCGACCAACGGCGTAGCCTGCCCAATATTTCGGGGGGTTTAAAATGTTTCGGGGGGTTTAAAATGTTTAAAAATTGAGGGAGGCCATGCCCCACTGGCTACACCTTTGGCTCCAACACACTCAACATGAAGCGTCATTAACCGCAATTTTCGTTTTTGAACCAAGCGCGTCATAAAAATGTAACTGCAGCAACGAGCAGCGACGGGCAGGTAAGAAAAGTTCATGGTGACGTTTAAAACCTGTGTACATGGGTGGGATACTTGTACACGCACACACACACACACACACCTCAACAGGGCAAGCAAGATTCGGAAAACAAAAAACGTGTGAACAAGCAACCGTAAAAGCAAACAACTCGCACAATGGCTTAACAACGCAAAACCCAAACACTGACCTCTTCTCATCTCACTTGACATCAATTAAGAAAGTTTTAAATGGACTACTAACGTGGTTTGCGTGCTGACCAGTGCATTTATGAGTTAACCGCCCAAAACTGCCATGCCTCGCCTTTGGTACGAAAGACCTGGTTTTGCAAGCACTTTCTCAGTGATGTTTTGACAAATCAGTGACACTTCAGCGTGGTTATGGTGGTATTTTTTACATTTGAAGCGAGAGAAATAATATGTTGTTCACTGTGCGATGCACTTCAATTAACAGAAAGCTTTCGTCTGCGCCTCTGTACCCTGCAGGGGAAACACAACCTACTGCCACGACGTCCTGGGCAAGAATCGAGTTCAACGCTCGGATGCAGAAAATCAAACCAGAAATAACACTTTAGGTAAACCTGAAGAAAAGGCAAAGCGGAAGTGAGCGGATGTTGCGAAACGCCTTAGCAACCAGTAAATGTCGGAGGCAATCTGTATTTGTAGCACGTTGACAACGTATAAGCACAAAAAAACAAAGACTGTGAACAAAAGCAACGCCAACAATGCCGTAACTACAAAGGATCATGTACACTTCAACTTCTAACACAAACAGAAGTGGCAATGCTGTAGAACAGACTAAGTTTCAATAAGGCAAAAAGCAACCGCACTTTGCTTCCCTTATATAGCAATCGTCCGGCGAATTGACCGAAACCGAGGTGTCACAAACAAATACTGCACAGGATGTGTTTTGCCTCAACAAAAAGACAAGAGTTACAGCAAAAACAAACAACGAATGCACGGATGTCAAAACGCCAAAAAGAAATGTACAACTGCAAAAAACTGAGCACAAGATGCCGAGCTTTCAGGCTCCAACGGAATGGAAAATCCACGCGATTGACAGCTGGCATGCTGTCACACAGTTGTCGAAATGTAACACGTATAAAAATGGTTTGTATTGCGCACAACGTGAAGACAGGACACTGCAAAAAAACACATAAAAGTAGTTACGTTTTGTGGATGTTGGGTCACAAAGGGATGTTTCGGTACATGAAGGAAAACACAGAATAGCCGTCAATCACTACTCAGAGACGGTAATATTCAACCCGGGGCTTTAAATTTTTTCTTTGAACTTCCATCAAAAGTTAATATTGCGATAGTTCACCTCACACGGAGAAAGAAATTAACACTTCATGTTTCTTCTACAGAAAACTAGAGCGGTTTTCCAGTCTTACGACCCGAGGCACAACCAGCAGCAGCCAAGAGTTTCAAACCAGCTTCGCGGTATATTGCTCAAGAGCCGCTTCGTTCACTGTCAAGGTACCATCCGCTGCAACAGGGAAGCAGTCCTGGAACTTCCTGAAAGCGAGAGTGAATGACACGCCCGACCCGAGCACCTTGTGCAGGTCTTTGCTCGCCTCCGCCGACCAGGTATCTCGTAACTCGGTCTTGGTGATCGGTCCGCGCGTGCGGATTATCCGGGTGACCAGATGGAGGGCGTCGGAGACTTTTGGGCGAGTTTTGGCGGCGCGACTTGGCGGCGGTGACGCGGGAGACGGCGGGACAGCAGCCCTCGATCGACTGGCGGGCGATTTGTCGTTGGCATAGTGGGACAAGCTACTAGGATGAGCGTGGGGCTCTGTTTGATGCAAAGGATGATCGGCAAAAACCGTTTCGCGTCGAATAAAAATGATAGGCTCCGTTTTGGCAAAAACGAAGAATTCCAGGGATTTCAAGCAACCAATCAGAACAAGGTACTGAGAAACAATAAGCTTTTCGTCGTCGTCCAAAAGCAACATTCTCTCGCCGTGCTTACTCACGACCAGACTAGTCAAATTGCTCAAGTTCTCCCTGTTCTTTGGCGCGCTGATAAGATGAGCTTTGCACGAGGTAATTATCTCTGGCAACAACTCGGTGTAGGGCAGACTAATAGAATTGTTATTGTCCGCTATCCGATTGGTCCGATTCGGCCTATAAAAGACCCAGGTGGCTCCAGGTCCACCGAAACGATTGCTGAAAACAAACCGGGGGCCCGACTCGGCCAAGTGCTCGAGCACGTAGCCGCGCAAAGCGAGTGTGCTTCGCGCGAAACGCTCGCCGGAGAAATGTTCTTTTGACATCTCCAGCAGCTTTTGCGTTTCGGCGCAGAAGTCTTCCTGGGTCAGGTAGGAAGACAAGAAATGGCGAATCTTTCGCTGCCTCTCGCGATACGAACCTTTCTGGGCCGTCGACGGAGCGGGCGCGAGACTGCTCGTGCTCGAAACGCCGTTTTCGGAGACTTCAGCACGACAGCCGGCAGGTTTTCGCCCGCCTGACGACGACGCCGGCTCCCCGCTGGTTGATGAAATGCCGTTGTCCGATTCGCAACTGTCCGCACGTGCAACCTGATAGTGTGTGGTGAAAAAGGCGTCTGGTTTATTAACGATGTCGCCAGCTGGGCTCCATTCAGCAGCCTTTTTCCTAGCTTCGATTCGAGAGCCCGCGGTGACAAAGCGCCCCCGGCTGTCCTGCGAACAGTGGGGGACGTCAGTGGCGATGACCTGATCAAGGTGCCGCGGCGCCTTCGGCGACAAATTTTTCTCCAGCGGCTGAGGCGGAAAGCGCTGCATATCAACGTCGGCGGGAGTGTCAGTAACGGTTGGAGTAAGCAGCCGATCGGTGGACGAAACCTGGTGACCAGCAGTTCCGCCATGCGACGTCATCTGCACGCCGACATAGTCGCCACGCATTGACGAACACACGTTGTCTGTATTGGAACCGAACGTGGAACCGGTTTGTTCAGGATGGTGGAAGTCGGTACACTGCTCCCGTTTCACTTCCACGTTTGTTTTCGGCCAGCTCTCATGGGCTTTTCCACACGAGACCGATCCTGAAACAGATGATGACGTTCCAGTGTCGTCATCACCTGCTGACGTTTCAGTGTCGTCATCGCTAGTCCTGCCGTCGTCGTTTTCCTGAGCGATCGGATCGTCGACGGGTGCGAACTGACCGAAACCGACAGAATCCTCTTCCTCGCCGTATCGGCATTCTGAGCCTTCCTCGTCGGCAGAACTTGAATTGTCGCTCTCTGAAAGTTTGCGAACACTTCATCAGATCATCCAGTAAATAGTTTTCTTCGATCATTTTCAGTCTTAGACAGATTTTTTGTTTAAATGACCGCAAAAAATAAGTCAATTCGGTCATGATGTCTGCAAATATAGACTACTGAATACTGTTGCGGCGAGTAATACTATCATGGGACAAATGACCGAAATTTCTCAGCGAAAAAAAAAACAGTCCAGTAACATTTATACCTGCAAGGCGGGTGTTAAAATAATCAACCACTACATCAGCGTAACTACATGTTGCGATTTTAATCGACCCTTGAGTAGGCAGGGCTTTACAGAGTCGCGACAAAAAGAAAACTACTTTCGGGTTTGCAAGCACACAGTAGAACGTAATAAATCAGTACCAAAAGTTTAAAAAAAATCCAGACTTGCATGCCTGCATCGCGTTGCAGGCTTATTGAACTATTCAGTAATCGAAACTCCGAAGCGCATTCTTAAGAAGTGTGATGAATCTTTAAGTAATGGTATTGCAGTTGACGGCGACTAAATACAATCACACAGAAACAACAATAACAATACCTTCGCTTCCACTGGGCAATAGGGTCACCCTGCCGTCGAGTCTAAACCCTACCCGGGGTATGTTCCCGACCAAGCCTCGCACAACCAGCATCATCACAGACTTTTGGGCGTCATCGAGGCGTTCCGCGAAATGAGCGAAAGCTTCATCTGACAGCTTCTCAATTCCAACGCCAGCTTCTCCTGCACCCTGTGGGAAAAGAAAAACATCTGTCGAGCTTTCACAGCTCTGAGGAAGTCTTCAATTGCAAAACCAAAGTTTGCTAAAGGTTTGAAAACCAGAAGAAATATTTCACACGCATTCCTAAGTGGATAACAAGGCCTTCAACGAATGGTAGAGTTACGGATCATGCAATGTGTTTGCAAAGAGATTGTATTTTGTTAAGATAAACAAAAACCGATTTTACCAAACGCACCGATAACTCAGCCCGCAACCAACCATTCAGGTTTCTAAGCTAAAGAACAGCGAACGCCCTGGCAAAAAAAACGCAAGCACTTCCGTGCAATCAGGGTATTTTTCAAACGTACACACAACAATACCTCCAGAAAATTTCCAATGAAAGTCAAAATTTCTTCGTCGCAGATTTTGTCAAAAGAGTTTTTCAAACCCACGGGCTTCTCTTTGCAGTCCTTCAAAAGACAGAAGGTCTCATCCGCTGGATTTACGACAAATTCCGGGCGAGATTTTAAGCAGCACATCACTTGAGAGTTCAGGACTTCGTCGGATGTGCTTGGAGTTACTTTCTTCTCGGAAAAATGTTGTTGCACCAACGACAGAAGTATATCGAGCGGTGTGGGCTGATTATTGATGGAAGCAACGGAGGCGACATAGTCACTAAGTCGCGAGTTCGAAACTCCAGTCAAGCGGGACATGGACCGAGTAACAGGCAATGCCGAACTGCTGGACAATTCCGAACAGGACGGAGTGGCGATTTTCAGCTGTGCTTTCCGGAAAAATCCAGTTCCATCTGGTTCAAGCAACTGTATTTTTGCCGCATTCATGAGCACGTCGGTAGTTTTTCGTCGGAAGCTGTCGCGTAAGCGTTGATCGTCCTTGAACTTTTTCTTCTGGTCTTCAGTGAAAAGGCTGAGAATCAGCGAGTCCACCAGGTCATCAAACGTCATTTCCGCTCCGTTGGCCGCCAACAAACGGCCCATTGAAACATGTTGTATTAAGCTTTGAGGGAAAGTGGGTAGCATGTTATCCGAGAGCGAATTCGTTTCGACTTCTTTCTCGCTATCACACTTGTTACTGACCTTGCCTGTAGCCTTGGCGTCTTGGTCATCCTGACCAGCAACACTGACCTTCTGGCACGGCTTGGAGACTGTCTTGCGTTTCCGTTGCCGCTCCGTTTTGCGTGACTTTGGCGACGTTACTGCGTTACGTTCTTCAGATAAACGGACCCTTTTCTTGGCGCGTCTTGCTTCAAGCAAGTTCGCTGCGTTCTTCTTCGAGCAGTCGCTTCTCTCTCCTGACAAACGTTCCTTACTTTCCTTCCCATCGTCAGCAGGGTCGATTTCTTCGCGCGGGTCGAAGTTCAGCAGCACGGAGTCGTCGTCGAAAAGTTTAAAAACGGAAGGAAAAATACGAATGAAACGACGAAAGTGATCGCGATGGATCGGGAGCGGCGTCTTGGACGACGTCTCGATTTTTCCGAAGACGAACGAACGCTGCGCACCGTTCAGCCCGGAAGAGTACCAAGCCCGGTGGAAAAGGTCATCGATTAACGCGGATTTCCGTACGGCGCCGAAAAGGTTGGCGAAAGACTCGACGGCGCATTTTTCGTGCTTTCCACAGAACAACACTTTCCCGTTTGTCTGCCGGCGCACGGCAGACACCAGATAGGCTGTTTCCGAACAATCAACCACCACAAAACAGTCATTGCCGGCGAGCACTTGAACAAGTTCTTTTCGGGTAATAAAAGCAATGTTGTCTCCGCAAACAGCAGAGTGGACTTTCGCTGCCGGCCAGGTGTCGGTTCCCAAGAGCTTTTCCACCACGTCACATATTACTTTGCACAGCTCGTACCATACGCGGACCCACTTTACGATAAAACCCCAAAACGATCCGTATATGTTAATAATTTGACCTAGCAGCGGCTTGACAAGAGACTTTAGAAGTCCAAGCAAACTAGCCAGACGTGAGCTGCTGTCCAAACCAGGCCTAACGAGAAGCTCTCCGATTTCAGCGCCCAGTAAATGCAGAGCATCTTGAAACACATCTGGCGAGCTCAGTAACGGGGCTAGCGTGGAATCCCACGAGGGCAACGCATGGGGCAGTGGCAGCAAAGGCTGTTTCAGAGGCGGAACAACCAGCACGAGAAAGTCAGGGGGGCTTATTCGGAGCATCGCACGCGCGTTGGGCCCCTCAAGCGACGCTTTCACGCATGTATCGACATTTTCGGTACTGAGCAGTCCCATCCTGTCTGCCGAGAGGTATTCGGCGGCGGCGGCAATCTTGATTGGGCCTTTCGTCTGTACACACCGGTAGACCTCTTTGAAAACTATCGTGTTGAAGTGCGCCCGCCAATCATCGTACAGCATCGAACGCTCTTCACAGGCGATAGCCTCCAGCACGTCAAAGAAGCTGCTTCCGCTTTCCACCATGCGCCGTTGTAAGTTGTTTGACAGTAAAGCGTATTCTGCTGCCATCTGGGCGAAGGAAAGCTTTTTGCCGGCCACATATCGAAGGCGCGGCATCGCGCAGATTTCGCGAAGTTTGTTGTCGGTACCGATGCGTGGAATAGGCGACTTTCTACGCAACATTCTGCCCAGCGACTTTTTACAAGCTTTCGAACGATTGTTGACTACTGTGACCGCGTCGTTGACCAGCCTAAACTGCGACGAACGCGCCTCGATGGCTTGCAGCAAGAACTTACGATCCACAAAACCGTTTTCCTTGTTTAGCAAGGCGAGCAGAGCATCTAGTTTCTTCGCATTGTTCAGACTGGAAGACCACTTCTGATCGATGGCCAGCGTCAGTTGCTCGTGCAAAGCCGAACGATAGTCCGCGGCGCATATTTGGTGTTTCTCGGTTACTGCGTGCTGGACAAGAAACTCGAGAAAGCAGCCGTGAACTGACGTGGCTTGTTCCACGAAATGAGGCTCAGTTTTCAACAAAGTCGCGAACGAACAAAGGAGATCGCTGAAACGAACGTCGCACGTCATCAAGCCAGAAAGCAGCCCCACAGCACCGCTTGGCATCTTTAGCGAACTGACGAGGTTTAGCACTTCCGCTGTGGCGCTGCAAGCCACTGCGTTTTCATCTCCTCTGACACTGATTCTAACTGCAATTGGTTCGTTTTCCGAGTTCCGGTTGACGCTGTCCTCCGACGAACTGTCAGGCTCCGTGCTTTTTTTGTGGCGATCCTCGGGCAGCATCTCCTCGTCGGAAATATCCTCCAGCAGCACCACTTCGGTTACGACTTCGACCGGCGAGTCTCTGCCGGAATCACACGTCATCGTTGCCTCATCCTGACACCTATCACGCTCTTCGCATGCAACGGCAGCACCATCAGCGGAGCGATCACACTCCGCCCCGTCACTAGCGGCTTCCGCCGTCTCGTTCGCAGAAGCGCATGGACGAAATGACGTTGAATCTCCTTTCGCGTTGTCGCTGTCCACTTTCCCGCGTTTCTCCACCCGACTCAGATATTCTCCACATTCAGTCGCGGCAGTCTTCGAGTTTTTCCCGCCGGCATCAACCGTCACCTGCAACGACGCTCGGTGACGCACCACTGACGACGGGCCCGCGGTTTGCCGCTCATTTTCGTCGGCCGAGTTTGCGCTGCTTTGATTGGTCGAACCTGGAACATTTGACTTGCAGTCACCCAACGATTGCACTGACGGTGGATGAAAGCAATCTTCTGCAAGTCCTGCACCGGCATTCAGGGAAATAAGCGTTTCGGCGACAGAACCCTCGTCGCTGTGGACAACCGCTAACAGCTCTTGATGCATTTCACAGCATTTTAACAAGAATCTATCGCTTATTAAGCGCGAGTGCGAAATGCAAAGATTTTCAGTCAAGTCGCGCACAGTACGCGCTCTGTCTTTGACAAGGTCGATCGCTCTTCTGACAAAACAAAGGGTAAGCGCTCGCTCGTAGTCCTCGAATGTTTCTTTTGATTGGCAGCCTGCCATGTCCATCAGCCAATCCGCCAAAGTCCCGCCGGCAAGGCTGCAATGCGCCTGCCAAAACGCGTGCGACTTCAGGATCAGCGACCAGGTTACGGATGGAGTCAACGTCACGACAACATCCGGGTGACAGCGATAGATCAGCATCAGCTGCTCTTTACGCCGATCCGACAGCGCGTCGTCGTCGTCGTCGTCATCCGCACGGCGTGGCGTAGGATTCGTTTCCTTACTCACCAACCCAACCGATTCAGCAGCTAATCGTACCCTGTCGCCTTTACCGCTAGAATAGACTTCGAACTCGGTAAATCGGCGGAAGATCCGCCTGAGCAGGGCTTCCGAAACAAATCCGGAAGCGCGCATCAGCACAGGCTCGATCTTTGCGATGACCATCGATCCGAGGGCGACCACGCCCAGCTTGACTTTGTCCTTGATCACCTTGTGGATGCGGTAGGTGAACTCCAGGGAGCCCTCTGTCGGTAGCTGGTTGGCTGGGGATGTTATCCATTCTGCAAACGATCCGTGTTTCTTCGCGATCTATTAAAAGAAAACACTTGCGAATTCAGCAACATTTTTTGGTCGAGTTTGAGCAGCAGAAACAGCGAAAACGATGTTGTAGAAAAAAAATTGATAAAATTAATGACATTTGAAGATTAGTTCGCATCAGCAACTTGCAGACAATGTAAAACTATAACAATTGATTTCAAACAAATTTTATTAAATAAAATCGAATCAAAAAATAAATCCAATTTCTTCACAATCATGAAAACGATAAAAAGCTTCAGCTCGAACCCCGAAACATGTATACGCACTGTTATCAAAACAGAAATAAAAACCGTTCAACCAACATGTTTTTGGCGTGCATCAACTCTCCGGTAATACAACGCAAAAGATCAAAAACTTCAGTGAGATGGGCGTTACAAGCAGCGTTGCGAGGTGCTGTTCTTGCTACAGAATAACGGAAAGCAGACCTCACAGAAGCAAGGGTCAAAAAGCAGGAAAAATAAAACATTTAATCAAGCACAGAACCAGAACGTCTCAATGAATGTTTTGAAAAAAGCAAAAAATGCCAGCACCATAATTTGCATACAGCATAATAATTTGCATACGTATCTACGAGTGTTTTACAAAAAAATGCTAGCACTGTAATTTGTCGACGCAAACGCGTGTTCAGAGGCATGAAGAGGAGAGCAAACAGGGCGACGGCCCCGGCAGCCAAAGACTCAAATTAAATAAATTAAATTGTTGTAACTAGATGCTTTTTCATATTGAAAGCCAACGAACACATGCTGCATCATGGATTTAATTTTTTGAACATGCTTTTTGTCAACACTACAGTAGTTTTTACGTATTTCAAACGCCTGTTTTTCTCACATTCCTCACTACTAGAATTTGGTAGAGGGGCATCCAATCAAGCAGTTGCCCCGGGCATCACCAGACCACTTCACGCCCCTGCGCATTATTCACACCAAACTCACCGACTTCCGCTTTTTCTCAGATAAACTACGAAAAGCTCCAATAACGTCAGCGTACTTCAGGTCACTGCGAAAAAGTCGTCTCGATATTTCTTTAGCGCTGTCCCCCATTCCACATTCGTGTGTGACGAAAGCAGCACGACGGCAAACAACACCACTAACATGCCCTAACAAGCCGGACCTGAAATTAGCAAGCATCGTTACTGGTTATTCAAGGGGCATTAAATTTCGTAAAAACATGTACGCGGCACATGTAATGCTATGTTCGTTTCACCGTTTTTTCATACAGCGCTGCCAATGATCGCAAAAATACACGTTTGCGATTTGACAATACTGTTTTTTTTCGTCATTGACCGAATTTTGTTTTAAACGACCGAAAAAAATAAGTCGATTCGTTCATAAAACGCCCGAAAACGAAAGATAACAGAATCTTTTTAAGCTATTTCGGACAAATTACCGAAACATCTCACCGAAAAAAAATTACAAATAGTAAACTCGTGTCGTTGGGCATGTTGACAGACTAGCTTTTGTATTAAAACGGACCGATTATACGCAAATTAACAGGAAAAGGTATGGAAAATATGAAAATGAACAGGTAAACGGATCAAAAATATGAAAATGAACAGTAAAACGGATTGAAAATATGCAAAAGGACGGTGCAAACCATTCTTTTTCATTAAAACATTTTTTATCAGGCAAATTAATGAGACGGTTCCAAAACGTAATACGCATTACACACGAATATTTCGCCAAACCCAATATTTTCTTTGCTTTAAGGCAGACAGAGCATAGTCAGAACGCTTCGCGTGAGACAACTTTGACAGTGATAACTTCTAAAAATTGTTTTAGAGAAAACGTTGTTGTGATGAAGTGAAACGATAATGACGAAACAGTGATATTTGATCTTTTCGCTTAATTAAACGTTTGATCTTTTAATGCAACGGTTTTTCCAGATTTTTTTCAAAAAACGTTGGTTGCCGGATTTTCAATCCCGTTTTTCGGGTTGCAGTAAAGAACAAAAATACCTGGGCTGCGGGTTTGCGAAAAATCCAAGTTGGGAACATCAAAATTACTCTCGCCTATCAGAGAATTCGAAGCGTCTTCGAACTGTACTGTTGCTCGTATCAATTTCAAAAAACTATGACGGCTGGTAATCGTCTGCCTAAACGTCAATCTCAATCTCAATGGAAAAAATTGCGAAAAAACTTGTTACGTGCAACTTTCGCAACCTTATTGAAAAATTAAAAGTACTAGTTTTGCGCAATACGTAAATACTAATCGCTTATTTAATTGAAAAACACAAATTTTAGTTATTCTTTCAATACAAAAGCGCGGACGAGCAGTTACATACATAAATTGTAATTACTTGCCTGGGTAGATATCGAACTAAGTTTTAAGTTTTACTCTTTTTGTTGCTGAGTTCATACTGACTTGTGCACTCTTTTATAAGAACCACAAAGCCTCATTGTTGCGATACGTGAAGTGACACATTACTACAAATTTTAGCCTACGTTTCATCACACAGACCCCGACACCGGCACCCACCCTCCCTCCCGAAATGACCCTCCCAAGAACAACCCGAGTCCTACTTAACCACCTCCGCACCGGTGTCCGGACGCTTCAGCTCCTTGAACAAATGGGGTATGGCCTCCATTTCGGCCTGTGAGAGTGTGGCGCAAAAGAACAAACCGTCGACCACGTTGTCCTCCAATGTCTAACCCACGGACCTCCTCATGGACAGCACGGCCTGACGGTTCTAAACGATGAGACAATCGAATGGCTGCTCAACACCTGCCCCGAGATCTTGCGCGGCTTAGCAGTGGACAGTAACAACTCGCTCAAACGACGAAGACAGTGTGGAAAAATACTTTGAACCAACTTCTCATTTCGCACAAATAAACAACAAATCAGTTATTCAAAGTTCACTTCAAAACCAACGAAACGGAAATTCACAACCACTCTTTTGAAGCTATAGTAACAACACCTGCGTTGGCAGCGTCTACAAATCAAAATTGAAATAAATTTTTTTCGTCTGATTAGGGAATTCCCTTAAATAGAGAATCGTGGAGAGCATCCTCCGACTAAACAAACACCAGATTGATTAGTGTAACTTGCATTCAATTTCCGTTTGAAGAAAACAATGCAAGAAGTTTATGCGTATGTTTAAATTTATCTTGTACGTACCAGGCTCTTGCCAAAATGTTTCACTTTCACAATATCTGGTATGTTATTCTCCTGCACTTGCAACCCAATGATTATACAGTATATGCAAAGCTGCACTTGCAATTCAATGATTATGCAAAACGAAGCCTTTGGATTACAAAGCCACCATAAAAGCCATAACCTGCACGTACAAGTCGCTGCATCAATTAGAAACCACTGTTTACAGCCTACATGTTAAGCGCTCGTTATGGGACATCAAAATGCGCAGTCAAAACAAACGCAGCTTTGCATCAGACCCCATACCACGAAAAACAGAACCAAATGCATCATGCCATTCTAATCTAAACACATTGCTCTGATCCTGGAAGACTGTTTCAAAACCAAAGCCATCTACAAAGCGCAAACACAGCTTCAGCAGCGACAATGATGTTTTGATATCCCATGTGGTTGGGTTTTGTGTAGCCGTACACCACAAAACGAACAATTGAGGTGAACTTGGTGGTTGCAAGACCCTTGCCCTTGGAGCCGTAGTCCCAACTAAGCGGCTTTGCAAAGGTTTGCCACGTACGGCATAGATGTTATAACGTTTGACACTGTGATTTTGTCAAACTGCTGTCCAGGTGCAGTAACAAAAAAAATCTTCGTTACAGGTGCTTCACCTCAGCAGCAGTTCAGCACAGCGCTAGCAATGACGATCCGCGCATCACCGCACGGGTTGTGTGCAGAAAACGCAGCGCGCGCACGCACATTTGCATGAATGTGCGCGGCTGCGTGAATGTGCGTGCGCGCACATTCACACGCAAGAAGCCGGAAACTTGTAATAAACGGTGCGTTCTCGTCAGAACAAGGCGATCGTGTGGCGAAAGTGAGCACGTCATGCCAGTCGACGCTTCCACAGCCACGATGCTAAGTAGTTCGCTTGTGTGAAACCCCGATGAGATTTCGGGTCGCGAGCTGCATGCGGCTCTTACGTAAATACCGTTGTTATTCGTGTGTAAGCCGCAAAATGTTGTTCTAATTGTCCACCTTGAAAGTGCAACTTACACAAAATTTTGTTCTAATTGTCCACCTTGAAAGTCCAACTTACACAAAATTTTGTTCTAATTGTCCACCTTGAAGTACAACTTAAACAAAATTTTGTTCTAATTGTCCACCTTGAAAGTGCAACTTACACAAAATTTTGTTCTAATTGTCCAAGTGCAACTTACACAAGGGTGCAAAGTGCAACTTACACAAGGGTGCAA
>JGI24158J21664_10000971_pt1 | contig 29953 bp, 22 predicted proteins | sample Ectturendosymbi3_FD_21664 | JGI IMG/M metagenome (IMG submission 21664)
TAGGTTGATTGCTCTGAGTCTAAAATACTCCGTCAGTGGTGTCGCTTTCAGCTCTTGAGAAAAACCTGAACCTGAAGATTGTTAGTATGAGATTTTCCGGGTTGATATATTTTAACAAACTTGCAAATGATGCAAAGGTTTTTGGACAATAAAGTAAATAACTAAATCATTTAAAGCAAAACTGCGAATTTCGACGCAAATTTTTTTAATCTAGTGATTTTTTTTCAGATCTAGTGAATTTTTTTGAGAATCTAGTGATTTTTACAGAGAAGCCTGTAAAAGCACTGTTCCTCAAAATTGCCGTTAGTGTTGCTACCTGTGAGAGTAGTTTTTCGAAAATAAAAATTGATCAAGAATTACTTAAGATCTAGTATGAGCACCTTGCGGTTGAGAAATCTGGTCACAGTGTCTCTAGAACAACAATTGACAGATAAAATAAATTTTGACATTGACTTTAAGAATTTGCCAACAAAAAGGCGAGAAAAGTTACTGTGTAGAAAACGTTAGTTTTAATTTCAGAAATAAAGATGGTCCTAATTTTTTACACTTTTTTAACTATTTTTCCCTATATGCCATTTTTTCTTTTTGTTTTAACTGTTACTTAGAATGTTTGAGTTTTTTGGTGTGTATTTAAAACATAGCATACTTGAGCATGTGAAAGTACTGTAATATCATAATGGTGCACAAACTAGTTAATATATATACAAAGCTTTAAGATCCAGTCACTGTGCAATATGTATTTTTATGGGCTTTGGGGGCGGCAAACTCAAGGGCCGCCCCGGGCAGCCCACACACTAGCTACGCCACTGGAAAAGAGGGCTTTTCGCAAGAACTCATCGGGTTGTGGCGAATATAGGTGTATGTGTTGGAGACTCTGCTGACAGATGTTGAACACATGAACGTAACAAGCGTTTGCGACCAGTAGCGTATAGGGTATGGCGAGGATGGCTCGTGCCATGGGCGCCACTAGGGGACGCAAAAAGTGTTTGGCAAAAATTAAAATTTGTGACTTATAGTTTCTTCATCCTCTATTTTGCGTCCCATACAACCATTAACTGCACAGCTGTATCAACACTGTGCCCTTATCTAATGCATTAAGTTGGGCATGTTGCGCCAGCAACCCCAAGCAATATGACAAAACTATGGCATTGTGACACAACACGACACTCAGACATTGTGACAGAGGAAGAACGCTCGTCTGGCGTGTCTACTGTAGATGACATTCGTCCTTTTCACGCTATGAGGAAGTGTCTTTCAAGCTAAAAGAAATTGTCGTTTGCAGTTGCAATACGCTGTGTGATTTTTGTGTAATATTTACGATTTGGTCTGCCAATACTTGTATGAGCTATGACAACGTGGTTGTTTGAAGTTTTTGATATTCTTTATACTAAACATAAATGAGTAGAGAAGTATACTACGGTCATTATGGATAATTTATTATTTTATTTGTTTAAAGCACAACCAAACATACATTTTCTCTTTTGAAACATTTATTTTCTTCATGGTTTATGTTTCGCAACAATTGAGCCCATACCAGAAATCAAAATTATCAGAAAGGGCGCACATTTAAGCTTCGTCAAGGGCGGCATTCTGCCTAGATTCGTCACTGTGTGCGACATGCCCTGGTTTACATTACTTATGCTAAATTTCCACCAATTTTGATTTAACACAATTTTGATTTAACACAGACTGAAAGTAAAAAGCCTGTTTGATCAAACTACTTCTTTCGGTCAAATTGATCTGTTTTAGGACAAATTGCTTGAAGCAGAATTCGGGGATTTATTTCAATGGTTTCGATCGAACACCAATGCTAACTCTAACTGCCTCTCAAAAGGCAACTATATGTCGCACTATGGCAGGGGCGTAATGAGGTTAGATGGCGCCCGGGGCAAGAAGCAAGGTGGGCTCCCCCATGTTTGAACCTGAGGTCTTTTTGGAGCAAATGTACTGTTTTGAAGATAGTACTGTGGCATTGTTGGAACTATTGGCGCCTCCATAGTGCTTTGGCACCCGGCGAATTGTTCCCCCTTGCCCCCCTCGTTATGACTCTGCACTGTGGAGTGGGCGTTGTACATTGGCTCTTTGGCTTCGCAAACGCCTTGTTAAGCGATGACGTAACTCTCTAGGTGAACCTTGCAACACCCTCTTCTCGCGCGTTTGCTTTCTTGGTGGCATATATGATTGGTTAATGTTTTATTGCTGCAAGTTTTGTTCCGCAATATCTTAGCAGCGATGATAGGGGGATTTAATTATGTAACCGATGATGTAACAAATGCAACTGTGGATACCCAAGTTCTTCCACGAAAACGATTCTCAAAGCGATAATAATTTCTTGTGTGCAAAGAACCTGGAAGCAGAAACTTGCAGGCGAAATAGTGGTGCGGCTTCGTTTTGGAAAATAGAGAAAGGATGCATTCGCAATTCTTCTAATTACTTGTTGATTTAATAAAAGAAAACTATGTGGTAATGATAAGCGGTGAACCTAGGGATATCTGGAAATCCAGGAGTTCTAGATATCCCTGAGTGAACCATGTTAGTTTGTGTCACAAACTCATGCAATAAGTTTCATTTAACGATTTGCTTGTAGTTCGAGCTGTGTGATTTCATACTTTTGCCAAGATCTGAGTGGTAGTGGAAGGGAAGGCAATATGATATACGTTTGACATTTTTGGCTGTCATTAGAAAATATTTTGGCGTATGCAGACGGTTCCAGGCGCAAATGAAACTGGACTTTGCCTCACTTGCTAAAACCTTGTTAGCCTTCTACCTCGCATATTGCGTTGTATATTTACATTTTGAAAATGTAACTTCCCTGTATCAATTTATCTTCCAGAGAATGTAAATTGATACATGAAAAAGGTAATTTGATACAGTACCAAGCCAAGATTAATATGTAGTACACGGAGTTTAACAGAACCGATTCATGGAACCGTCTTGTTTTTCTTGAACCGGAATCAAACCCGACCCTTTCAAACCTTGTTGGTGAACCTGAACCACGTCTCTTTTATAGAAAATCAAGCCAGAGAGTGAAAAAAATGAAGGGGCTGAACCAATGAGTTTAATTCAACAGGAAATGAACCCAAATCATTAATTCTTGTTTTGCTGATTCCAGTTCGACTTTTTTATTGTACACTAACTTACATAGCGCTTACGCAGAGCATGTCAAACTGAAGTTTTCTTCAAGTACAGGTTTATGCTGTGCACTGTACAAATGCAATTCAGTAAGAACACCCAAAAGCAATTGCATGTTTTTTCTCAAAATAACAACAGAAAATGCCAACATCAGTTCAGTTCAGCATCAACTGCAGCACAATTTTCCAGAAGAAGAAACAGTAGCTCAGTCCTACCGAGCAATGTAGACAACGAACTAGCTTGGGTCTGGGGACCATCGAAGTTCGCAAAGCATTTTCAAGGACTACAAAATTACGTGAGTTTTGAAAATATGTGAAATAAAATGCCAGTTGGGGATCGCAACTGCCACAAGACAACCAAAGGGCTTGCTTGCAAATACAGGCTGACACCAAGTCCAATGCAGAGAAATTGAGTTGAAAGCGTAACTGTTTGTTTCTCCAAGTTGATCCACCAAGAGCAAGTGGAGTCGGAAGCTTCAGCGCAATGTCTGTGGGCGCAAATGGAGCACCATCTTCTTCATTAACGATGAAGAGATGTTCTTCAGTATCTTTTCCTTGAGTAACTTTGCTGTTAACTGTTAACCTTTTGCAAGAATCTCCTTCATATTCTTCTTCANCATCAAAGTTATCTACTCGAGCAATGTATTTCAACTCTCTCGATTTGCCAGAAACTAAAACTACAACGTGATCACCGATGTGTGTTTCTGCCTTTTTTTCAAAATATTCCTTGACTGTGTGTTTGTTGAATGCCGTAGCACGGCCAATTGATGCTGTTTCAAGAGATCTGATGGATAAGTTGTGTCATTTCTTAACGCCAAACCACCACTGTTTACCAGCTTTTTTAGTTTCATGTCAAGAATTCGCAACACTCAAGTCATTTTTGCAGCAAATCCGTATGCTAGCTGCTTACATTTTTACCAACGACAAACCACAATACATGTCTGCTGAGCAGCTTATGTGACTCGCTAGGTTTTTTCTGCTGGAATTATTCTGTGGTGAAGACGTGCTGAAGCATATGCAGCTGCACAATCTGGATCCGCCTGCTTCTTTTTCATATAGTGCAAACGTGTCATTTTGTCGACCTCAAAATTATCAGCAGCTTTTCGGTGTGACAGATCGATTCGTCTTTCGTACTAATTTGGCAGGCACATCTACCACTTGCAAGTTTTTATTCAATACTGTGATTAAATAGCACTAGCGATAAATAACTGGAAATATAGCTACCTACAGGATACATCACAATTTGCAAGTATGCTACAATATCTTATCAAAGTTACAAACGGATATGGTGGAAATGGTAGAAAAAATGGAACTAAACCTGTTGCAAGACTTTAGCTTACTGTACTTTATACTATTTCGTGTGGCGATATCACTATCCTAACTTAGTCGCTCTCTACACAACCGCATACGAACTGTTTACATAACGTATTATGATCATTACAAGTTCATAGAAAACTTTCTCATTCAATCAGGCTATTCATTACATTTGGATAGATATATTGTCAATCGCGGAAGGTACTTTGATACAGCGTATCAGATTAACTTTTTATACTGTATCAAATTGCCTTACCTCGCAATTCTAATAACAATCGATGGCTGTTGAGTTAGAAACGTGCCAGCGAAAAATAAAAGTTATCCAGAATTGAAGACGCATCTACACCTTAAAAGTTGATTGTACTTTCATGTTTCTACTGCTTAAATTTTCTAGACGGAGATAACATAAGACAAAAAGTTTTAAAAAAATACTAAAAGAGTAACTTCGGTTACTTTAAACCTCTAAAAACGCCACGTGCGCTGTGGAACTCACCCGGATGTACTTTTTGGTCTTTTCTACCACTTGATGGTGATAAATCCAACAAATTTGTTTTCTCGAATGCTGAAACGGGTGTGTATCAAATTATCTTCGCCTACCTATTAAGGAACTTCGAAAAGCTTGCAAACTTTTTCAAAAAGATATGGGTAGAATAAAGTACGTAAACAACGATAGGTGACGTTGTTAGAGATAATTTACCACAAATACACAAATGCCTGATGTCGATTTGGAGGATGCAAACAAAAGCCCTTCTAGGAAATTAAAATCGTGCACTAAAAGTTGAAAATGCAAGAAACTGGGAAACAGACACGAGCAACGTGGCAATTGTCATAATTTCCCAGTGCTCAACCTTAGGCCGAATTACAAAAAAATGAATGCAAGCTCATCTGCAGAAGCTCAAAATCTGAAAGCAATTCTATTGCTTGCACTCTGTGGCATAGTAACGTGCACACGTTCTATATCAGGATTTCTCAAACGGGACCCTCGGCCCCCCTTGGGGGACACGGAGCGGTTCCCTGGGGGCCATGATCAGAGGCCTTCACTAGGTAGCTTTGCCGTGATATTGCATAACCCAAGTGTCACGATATATTAGTATTCGCCAGCTCAACTTAGAAGGGGGCCACGACTCATGAAGTTTGAGAACCACTGTTCTATATCATGTTTTTAAAAGCTTCGACCAAACACCATTTGAACATCATGTTCGATGTTTAAAGGGCAGAGTACTTCTTGCAAATTTTTTTCAATGACAGTGCAAAAGTATAAGAAAGAAATTACAATTTATACGACAAACTTAAACCCTTGTCTATTTTACTTTGTCTTGGACCGGAATATTCTAGTTTGTTAGAAGTGTATTTGGATGAGCAAAATTAATTTTTCTTAAGAGTTTTGACGTTTGAACTAAATGTTACCAGTGCGAAAACTTTAAGGACTGTGCCATATTTTAAAATAAAGCAAAACTGAGGGCCAACAGAAAAATCTTAATTTTTTGCATAAGTCTTGTATAGGCAAAAGTTTGTGCCGAAACTAACAGAGGTTTGCAAATTTTTAAGTTTTTTTTAACATGTCACAAAGTTTGATAAAATATGTGCCATGTTTTCACATACTTCTTGGTTGAGGAAAGGCCGTCTAGTCGCCCAACCACAAAAAGACCAAGGCTGGCTGAGACTTTTATGTTTGTGCGTTATGCGAACTTTCAGAGATTATATTTTGCTGAAAGTATCTTTGCTTCAAGTTTACCGCTCGCTGCACCTGTTTGCATGGGAGTGCGTTTGGAGAGCAAGATGTGCTTTGTTACAGCTACGAAAGTTTTGTTCGTCTCAACATGATTTGCCAAAGTTTAGGTTGTGATTGCACATCTTCCATATGAAACACAAACTTCTTTGTGTAAATGAACTATTTATAGAAAACATTACTTGTAAGTGGATGTCCAGTTCCATCGATATCAGAGGCAGGCATTCTGTCAAGTTCAGGTTTTTAGATTTAAGGTAGAAAGCCCAGTAGATTCGTACTCGTTTCCCGCAACCAATTTACTTTTGTTAGAGGCAACAGGGCACGGAAATTTTGTTCAATTACCGAGTTGATAACGTCGTTAGCCATAACCGCAGACAGACTATTTACCTAAGACAGCTGTCTCCAAACATTGTTCTAGGTGCCAGCAGTGTTGAACATGTACACCACAGCAACACCGAGCTGCAAGTCACTCATGATTGCGTTTGTTTGCTTTACTGAACTGCACTGTAACATGGTTCACCGCGCGGTTCAACTGCATCGTCCTGTGGGAGAACCCCAATTAAACTTTTATGATAGAGGTTACATTGCATTTATGTTTGGAATGTCATTTGCAGTACTGTTGCAATTTGAGTTTATTTAGAAAGAGAGGAAAGCTTTTTACAAAATTAGGAAACATGCATAGAGCTACAAAACGCTTAAAGTTTAGAATGTCATGAGCTTGTGCATGAGCAGGTCATCTTAATTTAGTAGCTCTTACCGCTAATGCTTACGAGCTCTCTGTCTGTACGTTTTGAGCAATAACTGTATTGACATAAATGCAATCATTTACGTCAGAAGCTCTGTTTGAAAACATTATGTTGCTTTTGATGGACTTCGTCGGTTGCACAAAGAGAGGTTTATTTAAAGAGTTAGCTTGGAAATGCTGCGTACAGAGCTTGTGTGTTCATTTTTACTAGCTGGTAAACGGTGAAAAGACACAATGATTGAAGCAAATCAAGTGTCTGTCATTTTATTCTTTAATTATCAATATATTATATGCAGACAAGTCTTCCGCATTTACATCATAGTTTTGGAAAATTGTGGTGCTTTGATTTGAAAGTTTCTTACGTCTGCATGGACAAATTTACTATAAACACCAGGAATGGGGTCGAAAGTTCTGTGCTCCAAGATTGTGAAAGGAATTTTTCTGGCAGACCTTCATAGCGATTCAAGTGTTCAAAAAACACCAATTTCAAGTTACGAAAGGCAAATACTGAAAACGATCAGGTAAACAAACACGTTTTCAATTTGTATGGTCTGCAAATGATGCATGCTATTTCTACTTACCAGTGCTTGCGGGGTCGGAAGTTTCTTTTCCAGGGCGGGGAAACCACAGTGAAATTTCATTTGCCCAATTCAAATCTAACAATACATTTTTCTACAAAAAAAATGAAAAGAAAAATATTAAATTACAAAGTCTAGGGGGCAAGTCCCAGGGTTGCGGAGTCAAAGATAAAATGTCCGACTCCAAGTCCGACACCGACCTTTCCAAATTTCCGATTCCGACTCTTTAGCATAACATGAACGAAGTTTGGCTGTCAACAAATTTTATTGCAACTATAGCAATCAATGAAATCGAAAATTTCAAAAGAAAATGTACCATTTCAACAGGCACGAGTTGGAATTCCTAACCTAGGAGTGCAATATAAAGATGATTCAAGCGGACTTCCGACTCCTAGCGTTCTTAGGAATCCGACTCCGACTCCACCCAAAAACCTCCGACTTCTTGCGTCTCCGGCTTCGCAGCCCTGCCAAAGCCCACTGTACTCTGGCCCCACTGTACCCTGCTTCCGACGCTCATAATTGCGTTGCACTTTTTGCGCAGGTGATTTTTACCGGCATGCACAAAGAGAACTTGTTACTGTGAAAACACCTGTTACTGTGAGAACCTGTTATTGTGAAAACCTGTTACTGTGAAAGTTGCTTTTTTATAACGACGGAAGTCGTGCCTGTGTTAGCGGAAGCCACGTGCGAATATGTATGAGCTAAATTAAACCCTGAATCATGGGCGTCTGGAAATAGCTTGTTTGTGGGACAAAGCACCAAGCTATATCAAATTGCGTTAAGGATATGCTGCTTGTATTTTTCTTGACTATGATCTGCAAAAGCCAATAGTGATAAAGTGCACTAATCTCCCGGGACAATATTACAGAGAACTTTACAAGGATAATTCCGTAACAATATAGCTGATTGCCTGCCCTGTTTTTGAACGCATTTGATTAATTTCGTTTCGACGTGGTGTTGTGTTTTCAAAATCTGCTGTGATTTAGAAAATGAACCTATTTGCTTTGATAATGCTCTGGATCAGTAAACATACACAAAACTCGAGCAGCTGCATCACAAATGAAAACGTAGATACCATTTATCCATGTAGCTATTTGGGAAATGCTGTTAACGGTTAAGACGTCTTTCTGTTTTCACTCCACCATTTTATTTTGCGAACTTTGATCAAAGCTCCCAAGCAAGAAAAGTGTAATTTGATAGAACCCTGGCCACGCCCAAACGTGATAAGAAACGCTAACTATGAGCACACGTGTGCGATTGGTAAAGGTAAAGGTCATATCACCTACTAACATTGGAAATTAAGAATTCCGGGAAGGTGCAATGAATGACAATTTCTTGGAATCCATTCGAAAGCTCTAGGTTTGCTCCAAGCGACTGAATTTTAGCGACAGACGGGCCACTGAATTTTAACTTTTAACAAAACACAATCCATAATCTCACAATCCGTTAGGCTTTATGGGAGGCAAGCAGAGCGCCGTCGTAGATGCCTAGCAGACGCTAATTTTGCTGGAAAATGACCACACAACAGCAAATGCCAAACCTACGGTCGTGTGCAGGATTCTTTTTAGGAGAAGAGGCAAACTAAAAGAGCGACTTGCCCAGTTTTGTTTGTATGTAAAAAGCGTGTAAATTCATACAGTGCGGAATGCGCACAACACTTTTCCACAATGATTTGAAACCCTCGAACTATCTTAAAAGTATAGCGACCAACACCAATGCCAGTGTTGCCATTGGGGTCAGTCTCGTTAACATCAGATTGCTACCTTTTTCAACATCAGAAAACATCAGATTTTTTCGCTACAGTCCTATATAAGCCAAATGCTTCTTCTGCCAATACCTAACAAATCGCGCTAACCCTCGTTGAATCGGAAATAGAGCGATGTATCGTCATATAATGGAGGAGCCGCTTGTGATTTATGCAAAATGTTATTCTTAACGCAGTGAAGGAAGCTTCTTCAGTTTGGAAACAATAAGCAAGCACGCGTTGGGGTGAGAGATTGATGAAAAAGAAACTTAAAAGTCATGAATCTAACTTATACTTGTCATAAAAGGATAGGAAATGTGGAAAATAAAAACAACAGCCCAATCAACATCAGATTTGTCTCAAAAACATCAGACATCAGAAATGTATCTCAAAACATCAGATCTGATGTTAAAACATCAGAAGAGACAGCACTGGTCAGTGCACCTGCTGCCAATGCACTATTGATTAAAACTCATTAGCTGTTTACGTAGTTTCAACTGCTCCGTTGGAATAGATAAACGGAAAAAAGATATCAGAAAAAGTTTTGGGGAGATAAGGCAGTTGTGATGCCGAAAATGTTTTTTGAATTACTTCATAACAAAGAAAAGAATGCAATCTATTGATCAAATATGCAAACAAAGAAATATGCAAGGAGAAAGCATATTAAAATCGTTAAGGCTATGCTCTTGCCGATAAAGATGCAAAAACCTCGCATTGAATTAGGTGATAAACGTAATTCGAAAACGTTTCCGGAAATGAGATGTGTTTTGTGGTTACAAATGGACCAGAGCGCAATACACGCTTATCAACCACTGATTTTCGTGTGCTTAGTGAGTTACCTACGCTAAATGGGAGAGCGCAATATTACGCCACTTTTAAATATAGGATTGATTTGCGTTACGTTTTCAAGAATGTGCATTAGATATTGAGCAGTGTGGAAATTAATATACCACAGCTTATTAATATTAATTCTTCGGCGTTTCGAGATAAACTTGTTTGTCTTTATGCATTATCACTTTTATGGTGGCAAAAAATGGCAAACCAAAACGGATAAAGGTGGTGATGATTGCTTCCCGGGTCGTTGTTTCGGATTTGGTTTGTTAACTGACATTTGCTGCCTCTTCAAGCAATTATTTCTCTAGTTAAATGATGCAAAATATGACAATACAAACAGCACGCTTGATTTGTATTCTCTGCATGTTTAGACTAAAAATCGTCCTTGCTGCGCAACTGTGTTGATGATCAAGCAAAAAATTCTAACTTTCATTTAAATTTGTCTGCATCTGACTTCATCACGACTCAAAACTCAGATACAGTTTGATCATCAGCTTCAAGTCTTAAAAAAGGAAATTAATTAACACTCGCATGTGTTCGTCGAGATACGTTGGTTGATAGTTTTTTCAGCGTTCACGCATTTTGACCTTAACTTGAACAATGCTATTTAGAGTTTGCGCCAATGATGTCAACTCAACCGTTGGTCAAATACCATTGCTAAGTTATGCTATACGCAGGAAGATAAAAAAAGAAAGTGGGAGCAGCATGGACTGACATGAAGCACAGTTACGAATCCGCTTTAAAGTATTGTGAAAAACTTGTTTTTGTTTATCATCAATCATCCATACTTTTACAGAGACAACACTGTTGTGAAAGAGATTCAGGATGAATACAACAAGTTTAGGTGAGAAAGTTTGTTCTTTCGAAAAAATAACTGCAAATGTCAGAAACGTCTAAACAGAGTCTTACTATTATCCAGGTGTAGCCATTTTTTAAGCCAGTTGATTGCACAAGAATGCCACGTATGTAAATCTGACCAACGCAAATCATCAGACGAGAGACTGGCACAAGCTGCTATAGACATACCTAGCGAAAGAGGTGTGAAGAGTTGGTCTTCTCCAAGCGAATATGACGAAACATCCGAAATCCGTACACCTTCTGCAAGATCTGTTACCAGAGGTTCTGCAACAAACTTGATCAGCAATCCCAGCGTGTTTGATACTCCTCGCGCTTTGGACGTTTTCAGCGACAGTTCAGTGTTCTTCAGCGACGATGCTTCCACGGTGTTTGCAGAAAAGGGTAGGTGCACAAGCTGGGATGTTATTGCTTCACATTTTCGAGAGCAAAAGATGTTAAAAAACAGTTTGTATGCTTTGTTTAACAAGGTGCATTTTCATCCAACTTTTTACCTGTTCACTTAATTTGTCCAATGCTTGTTACAAATCTCAATCCCCCCTCTCACTGCATAACACTTCTATATAACTGAAACCAAATGCAGTTGATGCTGGTGCTCTGTTGCAATGTTCGTTGATCTTCAGTAGTGAATACGTGTACCAACCAACACCAACCCTGTGATGGGTTGTGTGTAAGCATTTCTGTATCATGGGGTTCTTCTATCTGCAGTATGATATGGATCTTGTGTCTGCGCAAAACACGTAAACAAAAAAAGAAAGCCAACACACAAGACACCATTCGCCGGATAATTTTTTTACCATGGCAAATAGGCAATATGTTCTTTAAAGCCGTTGCAGCGTTTTGATGACGACGAAATGAAATTACTATTTAGGCGGAGGCAAGGAGTTTAAAACCAAAACTTCAAGAAGCTCATTATCAGGAAACGATGGATCGGCTTTCTCTGGAGAATTGTACAGAAAAGATTTGGACGTTTATATGGCTGCTTCCGCCAGTGTCCAACATCCGGTGTTGATGCAAAAATCCGATGCTTATGAATATGGCAAGTTATTTTACAAATTCTAGAAAATCAAATGTCTGCTCCAGACGCATGCGGAAATAAAGTTATTTTATTAATGCATTTACTGCACGTTAAAGTGTTAGTAAAGTAATATTAAAAACCATGTGATAAATTATGCACAGAAGTACATTTGTTTACTTGGAAAGCACTAAACGTTAAAATCTGCCCTTATTTGTAGGTTCAAAAGAGGAACTGCTTCTTCACAGGAGCACCAGGTAGGAAAACAAGCAGCTTTAAAACTTTCAAATATTTGTTACTTACAATCTGTTAAGCGCGTGAGCAAAAATTTGATTATTTTTAGGAGCACCATCGACATTTTGAGTCATTATCTTCGAATTGTTTTTCATCCTCTTTCCTCAAAAGACCACAAGGAATACCAGGCAATGCTTGCCTCTAATACCCCTAAGGACAACCAGAACCAAGCAATGAGAATCCAACTGTTTTTCCAGCTGCAACAACTTGAAAAAAATGAAAACAAGTACTACACCGAGTCTGATTTCCAGGTAAAAAAAAACTTGGGTTAGATGTGCATTGCCATGCAACAGCCCAATGCACATTTTTACGTTTGTAGCTAACTTCATGATCGTCTATCAAACTAACGTTAGTTATGAAAACCTGAAATATGTTATGAACGTATCGAACTGAAGCTTGTTATGAAAACTTTTTTTAACTCTGCGTTTGGTAGCATTTTATGAACTTTAACGTTTTTATAGACGAAAGAAGACTTTCTGACGTGGAAGGACAATGAAAGAAGAAATCTCTGTGCCTTGCTGGATCAAAATCTTGTTTCGGAGTTCCTTTCACCGGGATCAGTGCCGAGCAACAGAAACCGCTTTCAAGATTTCAAAACATTAGTCATGAAGGTACAACCCTTTTAGAGAACAAAGTTAGTTTCGCATTGACTAAAGTATGTTGAAGTTGAATTACTTTTGAAACTGTTTGATTCAAAGTTTGCTGAGAACATGCATGATATTTGCTGAATGCCCCACTTTAACGTTTATTTTGGAAACTGACACATCATAATGAAAGTTTGTACATCCGATGAACTTTACGCAGGTGTTGAAACACGAGGCAGGGAACCATAGAACGAAAAATGAGAGTGTTTCCTCTGTCATGCCGGAAAATATTAACCGAGAGAAAGAAACGCAGGGAAGTGCGTCTTTACGGAAATCGCTTTTCCCGCCTAGAGCAAAACGTCTTCTCGGAGAGTTCGCTGCCAGATATCGAATCACTGCTGTATCGCGGCATGTTGCTGTGATACAATGCCTGAAAAGATGTTGTGACCAATGCATTCTTCAATTTGAAGACACTAGAGTACTGCAAGAAATGCTGACTGAGGTGACCTGGCATTTGTGTGGTTTTGCTTAAATTTAAGAGGAATGTGCAAAGCTGGAGAATTTTAAATTCAATATTTTACGAATCACTCAACACACAGTAGCATTTTCTTTGATCAGAAACGTTTTATTTACTGGTTGTAGTGATTCATTACGCTGTTTTGGTTACATTCAACTCTAAACAAGTTTGAATGTTATTAGCTGATTCATATGAAACAAATTAATCAAACCAAAATGTTAGCTCTTTTGACTGAGTGTGACACGATACCTGACTTTTAAATTGCGATGCAGGCAAACCAGCAAGATATTCTGTCTCGGTTGGTTTTATTTTAACTTTTTGTCGTACAGTATAGAACTAAGAAAACTAATCAGTGCGCAAAGTCACGAAACACAGCACCCAAAATTACGGGGTTGGTTTTGATTGCGAAGTACTGTATTTTCTTTTNAGGAAACACAGATGGAGCGCTTTGTGCTGCAATTCTCACGTACAAGTTGTTNCTGCAGATTACCTGTTTGTCTCATCTGCTGACCGACAAGAGCAACTGTCACGTGATACTGTGCTCAGAGCTCAATATCGCAATTGATTGGACAGGTGAGTTACTCAGCAGCTATGATCATTAGCGTACAAAATGGAGTTGTAGGGGATTCGATCGCTTCCCAACGCTTGACAGTTGGCGATTATTCGGGCAAAACAATTCAGTATTTGGCCATTTATTGCTTTGATACAAAACTATCAGAAAAACGTCTTTCGAATTTGTAAATTCATAAACCTTTGGATAAATTAGTGCAGCGTCACATTCATGGTTGGTGCCACATAAACCGCTGAGCTGTAACGTGCAATGGAAGTGCAACGCATGGACGAGCGCGGTTCTACGGGAGTGTCGAGATCAGCTGGAATGGTCAAGAAAATGTTTGCGACCGTGGTGATGTGGAATAGACCGAATGTCACTGTTGGGTTATTGGTGTGGGAGGGCCAAGAAACCTATTGGAATCGCTGATTGCTGAGCAGCCATGCCAGCTCTTTTTCTAAATAGGTTTAAAACTTTCATTAGCCTGAAACAAAAATTTGTATCGTCACTAATTCATTTGACCCCATCCCCCTTCGCCACAAAGCGTCACAAAGATCACCCCCTCGGACTGTGACGTCATTTGCGAATAGCACCACAAGCAGACACGTTCCACATTCAAGGTGATTAAGTAGTAACAGAGTCAAATAAGTGATTGATCTTTCTCCTACTTGACGTTTTCGGTAGCTAAGCGTGTATTCTGTTTGATTTTGAACCTTAAATCTAAAGTCTTCGCGAAGCAGTCTGAATGCAACAACAGCTTCAATCAAACTTAGGTAAATTAAACAGCTCCACCCAACTTTGGGTAAAGTGGGACAACTTAATTCAGATATAAGGAAAATTTACACATTTGTTCAGAAAATAAAAATTTCGGCAAAAAGTTTTGCATCACCCAAAATAGGCACTTCCGCACACCTATGGCCATGACAGTTTTTTCTGATTTTGCTATCGACCTTTAACACATTTTTTCGGAACTTCCTACATTATAGCGTTTATAGCGCAAGCTACGTGAAAAAATTAAACAAAGAACTATGTTAAATATTGCTGGCAGTAACACCATGGATCTGCGCAATGAGAAACTTAAGGTTACTGTTCGCAGAGTAAGTCCCAGTTAAAAATGTCGGTTTAATCTGAGCTTTGGCATTGGAAGGAGAAGGCACTGCTTCACAGTTTTGAACAAGTTTGCTAATGATAAAAAATGTTTAACTTGAAAAAAACTCACTCATATTCTCTCAAATAATTGTTTAATGCACATCTGTAGCTTTGACCTTATTTCCTATTGCAGCACTGGTTTGAAATATAAATTTCAGCCTTGTAATCCCCTGTGAAAGCACACGGCCGCACCAGGAGTTAAAGTCTCCATAACCAGCGTGATGAAAGGAAGTAGCCATCGCTCAAGTTTGCATTTCAGCACTGACTTGTCCATAAAATTTTAAAAGAGCACTTTTTATAGCATTCACGTTACGTGATTTTAACAAGGCATGGAAATGAAAAATTGCGACATGTTGAGCAATGCAGGTTGGCTTTCCTGCACGTTTTCAAGCGTATTTTCTTGTCATCAAAGGGCGATCGTTTTGTAGCGTCGAAATCTTTGCATCAACACCGTTTTTGCTATCTAATGCAATCCTTTTTCCCAGCAATACCCCTTTGTAGACCTTTGTAACAATGTTTGCCTGAAGGGCTTCAAGAGCATTTAATTAAATTTCGTTGCAATCGAATATCAACCTTTATCACGTGATGAAGGCGTTTTCCAGAACCAGAGTTGCGTGCAGTATTTGCATTTCTGGCGAAAGAGAAATCCATTTTATCGCTGTATAAACAAATATTTCCGTTAAATCAACCCCGCTCATGCAGTGTTATTAGCTGATTGATACCTGATAACGATGCTGGTTTTGTTTCAGCTGAGGTAATAAATGAAGTTGAAAGCCTCTTGTGCACTTTCATGTCCGACTGGCAGTTTGACAAAAAAAAATTATTGCTGTCTCTTAAATTGTTGGAGCAGTGCTGCAACTTTCAATCCGCACACGCCAACCAACTGAGCGTGGAATATCCAAACTGCATAAGGAGCTGGTTCGAGTAAGTATATGCAGTGGTATGTCGGTCTTATCAGGATTATAACATTATTTTTTTTCTTAATTTTGCTTAACTGCTTTAGCGAGGCTATGCTAACGTCAGCAGGTGCTTGGGGGTTTCAAATAATATCTTCTTCAATGTTTTCTGCTTGAGGTATTAAAAGTCAAGTCATGACATCTGATTTGTAACTACCTGGCGAACACAAACATAGATTCTCAAGCCGAAACGCCAGCTCAGCAGTTCATTTCTGGGAGGAAAGTATTTGATTCACGTAAAAAATCCTTGCAACAAATTGCCTTTCATACTTCATAAGAGTCAAATACGTTCCTGGTAGTGTTGCCTTTACATAAACGTTAGTCATAAATAGTGAATGCGATGCTTACTGTGAAAAAAGACAGCTGTATGAACCTGCTACGACTGGTCGAGACTGACAGTGATCACAAAAATGTCCACGCCATACCATTTTCTGTGTTTTTGCTTTTCTGTTCAGGAAAGCAATCCGCAACGACTACTACAAATACCGACAACCACAATGCGCTGACTGCGTTAGGCCGCAAACTTTTCTTGTTCTGCGAGCGGTTAGTCACGCTTTGGATACGATTCGATCTGGAGATAACGCTGGATATCAGGGGATGTTTTCAACATATGTTGAAGACGTCGCAAGGCTCACTGGAGCTGTCCTGTACGACTGCGTTCTGTCCGACGTTTGCTTACTTAAATCCACAGACGAAACACTAAAGCAGCCAATGAAATCAATGGATGACATGGAAGAAATGACGGTTGCCATGGTCTTGGTGTCAAAGTAAGGATCTATTAATTGTAACAACACAGGAGTCGCCAATTTAGATCAACCAGTCAAAATTCATGTGTATGTGCGAAGATCGGCCAAATGTCTTTGTAAAAATTGACTTAATTCGGTATGCTGTCAGCTGGCGTTAACAAGACTGACAAACAAGTCTTCTTCAAATATTTAGAAGAAAATCAAACATTTTCAAAATGATTTTACTCATTTTTTCAAGGTTCAAGAACATTTAAATTAGTGGCATATAGTGGTGCAGTGAAAAATCGGAAGTGATGGGAGTGAGACACCGTAGTACAAAGAAAGTGTGGCATGGTACAGTTGCGTAGCCAGCCCAAAAATTGGGGGCAAAATGTTTGATTTTAGGTGAATGGCACTCTTTATTTGGAAAAACGCATCTTAAAGCACAAAATGACTATACGTTTTAAAAATTTCGGGGTGGGCATGGCCCTTTTGCCACCCCCTGGCTACGTCTATGGCATGGTACAGACAAATCATTTGGGATTTTTTTATTGTTTTTCGCACGCAGTGACAACAAAAACTGCCTATATTTTGCTGCCACCGGGAATATTAACTGAACACTGTTAACGGTTTTGAAAGATGTGGGGTTCGTCGTTCCCCGCCTACGTCAGTGATGGTATATTGTTTACGACAAAAAAACTAAACCATCACATTTTTGTTAAAAACAGCGATTGAACTACGAGGCTCAAATTAAGTTAATTGTATTTTATGCAAGACTAGCCATAATTTATAATTGCTGTTGTTTTGCTCGACTCAATGCCTTTATTGTTAGTGAAAGACTGACTTCGAGAGAATGAAAAATATAATTTTTGACATTATATAAAAAACATTTAGAGAACAGCGAAAAAATCTATTTCACAACATTCCCAAAAGTAATGAGGGTAAAACTTTTTGCTTCTCGTTTGTCCAAGTCATTACTTTTTCCACGTCATGTTAAACCCCGATTTTGAAATTTATTCAAGATTAGCGGAATTCGAAGCCGCTGTTTTTGAAACTGGCTACAGACCAACGCCAAGTGACTTTGAACGATCATGGAGAAACGCATTCTTTGACCAGTCGCGGATCTGGCTTGAAATTATCAGCAATCAGCTGCAGACCTTCATCCTCAAGTGCATCCAAAGTGATGCAGCTGTAACGATCAGAAATCTTCAAAAAGAAAAAAACAAAAAGGTCACAGTGGGTTTTACCAGCAGTGGATCGAGTCAAGATGACGGCGTTGTTATCACTCGAGTGGAAAACCCTGGTTTGGTTATAGTCGAAGAGGGGAAATCGGAAGACATCTGTGAAAGAAACGATCAACTTGAGGTAATATAGGTTAAGCAAAAAAGTTTGTTGCCGTTTCAGTTCACTGCTTACTAAAAATATGAGGTTTAGTTATGGTCTGTGAGCTGAAAAACTTTACAAAAGAACTCGGCAGGCTAATATGCTTTTGGCAATCAAGTGCGTTTTCGCTGAGGATTAGCTTTTAGACGACTAGCATCCAACAATGATGTTAATGGCTAGTTCAACTTGACAGCAACGTTTAATTGTCACCTTCTGTGTGCTCCAAAAATGTACATTTTCCTGTGCTTGTTTGACGAGTATAGTTTTTGCTAAACACCACAGTTGTTTGTCACTGGGTGACGGCCCCCTGAATTGTGACTTCCACTTGACGAAGCTTCGCTATTAGCTTAACGTCCATGTTTGTGCCAATAAACTCTCTCTCTCTCTCTAACGTCACCATGTTGCTACAGCAGGCAAGTGTTGTTGGCTGCATGCGACTTGCTGCTGTGAACTGCACCGAGCGAAGGCAATCAATGCTTGTTGCTGAATCACGAGTGGACAGTGGAACACACGAACTGGGAAGCAGCGCTTGCACCACAACCAAGCAGAAGCCCAATAACGCACCGTTCACGTGCACACACTCGAGCGTGAACTTTGTCGTGTTGTTAAGTCGGTGAGTGGGAGCGAGGTCACCAAAGCAAGCAGCCTCTGGGTCTGTGTTAACATTTGTTTGTTTTCTGAATTGACCTTTCAAGTGAGGGCGGGCGCCAGTTCCAGTACGCCTGCTTTTGGAAACAGTGCACTTTTACATGTTGGCATTTGCCACGCGGCTGCTTTTGCAATGAATGCTGCGCTGGTGGCGAGTCAGTGGCAGCACCGGTTTCCTTGCACCCATCCACGGAAGTGGGCTTGACGTATTGCTCCCTACAAGCAAATCTTTTCAAGTATGCAATTACTTATCCTGCTGTTCACCAAAATCTGAAAGTTGTACGACGCTAGCCGTTAAATACCTTTGGTAAAGAAAAACCAACGGGCTTAGAAGCTTCGTGTTTGCTACGTAAGAAAGACTACAGCCAAATTTTGCGCTGAAATTACCTTCGCAGCTTAAAGCAAATTTGGAGTGAGCGTGCATGAACGCCACGGCGTAAGCAACCTGAGATGGGTGCCCGCAGATGTTCCGAAAGGCGTAAAAAAGCGAGTATGAGGAAACTGAATTGACTTTTTGTTTAACATGAAACTGATTAGATTTCCAATTTTTCAACATTATGTTGATAGATAATGGTCCAGAATAAAGGTCCTATGTTATGAAACTAGTAGCGATCCGGGAATGCAAATCGGGATGGTCCTCTCTCTTCTGCAGTTCGTTTCTAAACGCTAAGGAACAGCAGTATACGGCGAGTGTTAACCCTGACAAAATAGTGTTCTCTTCAGTTAAGAGGAAAGCCTGTTAGAGGTTTAGGGCAAAACGCGATGACAAATGTTGCTGAACGCGTACAAAATGAGCCAAAAGTTACTGCGATTTGCGAAAAAGTTTATTGTTATAGTTTCATATCATGGACTGGGAACATCATACAAGCTTTGTACCACTTACCGGAAGAATTAAAAAGTAATCGAAGACTTTGTATAACAACGTACGAAAACAAGGAGCAGTTTTCCGTGAAAGTCTTCAAGGTAAAACTTACATTTTTTAAAGAAAGAATCCATGGTTTTGCAATAAGTTGACAGTTATGTGATTATCTAAACGTACGTATTGTAATAAGAACTATCACTTGTTTGCTGTAGATATGCCGCGTTAGAGTAATTGATTCTGATCATCCAGCTGCGTTGGGAAAAACCTTGTTTGAAACAATTTAGTGCATAAATATCCACCAAATTACTGTCTGCTTACAGTTACTTGCACCAGTTGCTTGCACTAGTTACTTACCAATGGAAATCCAAATTCGTCGCTCTTTTCAAATTCAGTTCACGTTTTAGTGCTAAACAAAGGGTGTTTTCTTGCAGCTTTTCTCTGTTTTTGCAATTTCATGCTTTGTAAATGAAAAAGTGTAAAAAAATCTTAAAACAGTGCAGAATTTTAACACACTACAGCAGGTTTATTTTAAGGGTAATGTTAGGTACCTGGTATGGACCTGTAGGGACCCGATTTCTCTGACTCTAGGGACCCGATTTTCTCTGATTCTCGGTACCCGATGATAACTTTCTCTGATTTTAGGGACCCGATTTTAAATTCTGGGTCCCTTAAACACCTTAAAAAACCCTGGCAGTACGGATAGTGGAGACATTGAGATAAATGGTTGAAATAATTGAAACTAGATAGAAGAAAATGAGCCTGTTCAGTTATAACTGCTCTACAACGAAATTACTCTTCGAGGATAACGTATCTGATAACCACGCGTTGTGGTGTTAGAAACGTCTTCCAGTACAAGGCCTCAATCTTCATTGATGCAATGATAAGTCTGCTGCAGATTTTTTCGTCGGCCTTTATGCAGTACGTCGACTGCACGCTGAATCTGGACCTGTGTCTTTTGCCAAAGATACAAACGAAACGTCTTGTTGGCGCAGAGAAACGAAAACAACTCAGAGAAAGGTGGGCAGACTGACTTCAGATTGAACATATTACTTTAGGTGCAACAAAAAGTCGTGCACTGAACTTCTTGTTAATTTTCTAAACTGCGCGAGACAGTAATAACGTCTTTGTAACGTCTTTGTTGAAACACTGTTTTAACAGCTCGGTTGTAGTTTCAACTATATTGCGGAGTTGAATTCATGCTCTGACAAGATAAAATACACTAGCTACAAGGCCACCATGTCTAAGATTCCGTTCAGATGAATGAAATCTTACACACTGCTTCTACTTAACTTCTTTTATTGAAAAGAACAATTTTCTGAAGCGAGAACAAGACTGCTTTTCGATAAGTTGGTTTTAAGGTTGCAAAATAACGTGTGAATTATCCAAACAGCAAATGTCCGTCTTTAGGGTTTTAAACTACTCAGTGCCTATCTCCAAGAAAGACCCTATGAGGTAGAAACTTTTCGCTTTCAACCAAGTAATTTCAACACAGTTGGCTTTTTTCATTAATATTGTTTTTTTTCAGAGCAAGAAACGGCACGGTGAACTGCTGTCGCCATCAGCTGGAAAATCTTGCTGTATGCAAGGATAATGTGAACGAACAGAACATGTTCAAGTCAAGAGGGAGCTACAAAAAAGTGAGTCTGTGTTTCGTCAAATATCAAATACAAGTCTTGTTCTTCCCTCCAACTTAAAAAAGAGTTAACACATTTTCATCAAACAAAAGATCATAATCTTATGATAACGTGCTGCACAAACGTTTGTACCGCGTTCACGCCTATGTACATCCACTTTGTGCCATATCGCAGTACTAAAATTTGTAAAGCACAAACCGTATTTGACCATATCCGACGCCATATGAAAGCTGCCGCTTTATTTGGCAATTCATGCTGAAACTGAAGGGTTTACTGAAGTTTATCGATTTCCACAGTTGACTCAGACATGTGCTTTCACGCTAAGGAATTAATCGAAGGAGTAAAACAAAGTTGCTATACGTTATTTAGCGAGACGTCAAGGTTATGTCGTTTGCTTCGATTGTCTGTTAGATTTTTAGAGAGGCCATAGGTCCTTTCTAGGCCATCGCAGACCAAAAAATTGCCCTTTCACAAAAATATCTGGTATTTCAGGTATCTGTCACAAATGTTCTGCATTTATGATATTCTCATCCTTTCTCACGAATGGTTAGATTCATCTTGAAACTCCAAAATATTTTTTTGTTTGCTGGCATTCTTCTGTTCATGCCGTTCGCGCATTTTCAAGTGCCGAAAATTTCAACCAGCTAATATCCAGGTTTTTACGTGTTTTCAGATGTCCAGGCGCATCGGCAACGTCACTTTAATCTGCGGCGGGTTTGACGTAATATGGGAGCAACTCTTCGTAGCGTTGGAAATCACCAGTCTGTCAACTATCAGCAGGTCAAGTTCAAGCAGTTCACTTGAGTTTTTCGAAAGCACTAGTTTGGAGGTAAGAAAGATGTTTTCTTCGTCAGCATGTACTACATGGTAGCATAAAGCATACGCTCTTTTTCTGAACTGAAATTTAAAACAATGGTTCTATGCCTCTTTATCGCCCTCGCCATCCATTGTGGCAAACATTTCTTTTGGTAGAAGCTTTCAATTTTATGATTTTCACTTGTTGGTTTGCAGCAAATAAGGATTATCTTTTGAGCATAGTTGCTGCACCATTCGTTATGATGAAAAACTAACTGATGTTCTAAATTGAGTTACAATGAGCTGTTTAATTCATCTGTTCTCTGATTGTCACTGCAATCCTTTTCAAACATTGCCACAAAAATTGTTTTTGCGCACGATAGATAAATAGCCAGGAAATTGCAAAATTCTAGTGCTCACACATTCATTTGTTAATCAATTTTAAGTTAACCTAACACGGAAAAGGTATGGCGACGTGTACTTATCGCGATGCATACATTTTGTGGGGTTGTAACTTTCATATATTTTTTTATTGCTGGCATGCTTTCGGAGTGTTAGATTGTGAAACTAGGCTGACATGTGCTGGTATAATGTACATAAGCATTCCCTTGACCGAAATCCNATTTTGTTCACGAGAAAATTCCAATGATGATATCGAACTTATGCTATTAGTGTTCCAAGATTTCCTTTCCGCGAATAAAAATCTATGTCAAGCAATTTGTTGTCACACACTCTGATTTTTAAATTGCAATTCACAAATATCTTCACGGTAATCTCTTTCGCAAACCTTTTCGGTTATTTGTATCTGCAAACACACTTTGATCAACTTTCTTAGTCAGTTACACCAAACGGTAATTTTTTTCTGCACATTCTCCCTTGTTTTACCAAGGCTAATGGACCATGCGTTTAATCAGGCAACACGCTTTAGTAGTATTTCATGGTCTACTGACTCATTTCAGTGTCCTTCCGACAATGATTCAAATGTCTCAACTGATGTGGATGATGTGGAAAAAATTACGGTTGCCCGCTATACCTCATCGAGAGCAAAGTCCACTCGGATTCAAGATATGAGCCTGATTCAGGAAAATGCTGCTCACAGTCAGCGGGAAAATAGTCCATGTGAAAAGATCTACCCAGCCCAATCAATTAAACAGGTTGATGGTAGAGAAAAGGCATCATCGTTTACTGTGCGACAGAGTAGTCTTCCCCCGGTGGCTGGCTCAGAAGAAAAAGCCCATTCTGATCGGTTTGTCAAGGTTCCTCAGTCAACCAATCGAGTGCCACTGGGCAGGTCAATTTCACTCGCTCCTCATCACTGTCGCTCAACCGGAACGACAGAAGCCTCATTCATGATGGAAACGTTGGTTACTCTAGTCATGGTACGTTGTTTTACTTTGCTTTCAATACAAATCTTACTTGCTTGGCATAGGCTAAGCTTTGCATAAACTTTACTTGCTTGGCATACAATCGTACTTGCTTGGCAAACAAACAGAATAAAAGAGCAAACAAAGTCTTTTCAGTTGCGCAATGAACGAATTCAAGCTTGAATTCATTCACTGCTTTGGTGCGTTACAATTAGCGCAGCGACAAGCCATGCTGCTAGGGTGTTGGCAAGAAATTGCAATACTCCTAGTGGATAATTTTTTATACAGTCGCATTATACGCTTGAAGCTTCCAAATATACCAGATCAAATAAAAAGACAAAAACGTAACAGATGATCATTTTAATGCAATGATGTCGTTGCTTGAAAGGAAGATCCAATTGCTTGACTATAGTCAAGCTGATTGCTGCCAAAAATGAATAAGTAATTTTCTTCTTCAAGCTGCACATAGGCCAGGCTTGAAAAGAAATATTTCAGACAACTGTGTTTTTTAAACTTGAAAAAACTTTATAAAGATATTTTTAAAAGTTGAAAATCGAAAAATTTCTTTGACAAGAAACAAACCAAAGCGAGAAATTTAGATTTAAAATGCAACTTTTTTCGTACGGTATTCATAATTTTAAAAAATTCAGTTTTGCATCTTATTGTTCGTTGCAAGCCATTTTTATCGATAACAATATAACCAAACGATTTGCTAGTCGTTGACTGCAAATTAACTGCAGGGCAAAGCGGAGGGAGCAGTTGAAGAAACGGCTTCGGCTTTGTGCCGCATGTGGTCGTGGAGAGTAGCGCGACACATCCGGGAATGTATCACGGAAGCATTTAAAACCTTTTCCCCTGTTTTGAAACTGAGCAAACAGTCATTGCAGCAGGACATACATGAATGTGAGAGACATTGCCACAAGCTGACGGATGAGACGCAAAGAATTTTGCAAAAAACAGTCACTTGGCTACAACCGGATATGACGTCCGCAGTACATTCAGCAATGTGGATGGAATTAATCACAGTAAGAATTTGAGTTTATTGCTTTTCCACTCCAACCTTGCACTCCACTGAAATTTTTGCACTCCAAGCTTAGAAATGTCAGTCTATTGCAAAAAAATAAAGCTGCATGCTTTTCTTTTATCCCATGAGGATTTTTTCCCTGGCGTAAACACTCAATTTTGCATGCATTATTAACTTGGAGATTTATTTATCTCTACACTTAGATATTGCCCTTGTGCTTTGCTGTTATCACTCAGCAACCTAATCTAATTTGATGTGTATTTCGACAGACCATTTACAAATTATAAAAAGGTTGCCCAAATGTTTTCAATAACGTAATGTTTGTGTTTTCAGGAATTCAAAGAGTGCGTCAAATTGCTGAAAGATTTCGGTGTTCAAGCATGCTCTAGGGCTTTCTTTCTGCTTATTTCATGTCGATTGCTGATCAGACAATTTGCCACTTTTGGTTTTCTGACGCTCGAACAACTAGCAGAGGACCTTCAACCTACTTTGTCAGTTCTTGAACTTTTTGTTATGCCTTCAGGTCAAATCATGGACGTGTATGACAGCTTGGAGGAAAAAGTAAGCTTTATTCTCGTGATTCAGCAAGTTTCTTAAACCGAAGTTAGGTTAAGAACCTTTCACCAAGTGGATAGAAATTTTCATAACGGATTTTATGATTCTTTTATAACAATACCAGTTGGAATGAGCCTAACGGAAAGTCATCAGCAAAAACAAAACACTGCAAAACAATGGAAATCTACTGTAAGTGTTTCTGTAAATCATCTCCACATTAATTTTAGATTGGTACTAATTTATCTTAATGCCACGTTGGGTTAATGAAAGACTTCTTGAAACACAAAACTTTTTAAATAGAAGATAAAATTTAGATTACACAATTAGTATTTGAACTTCTCATTCTTTCAAGAAAGAGATCCAGTTAAAGGAAGTGTTGCTCTTTTGAAAATGTTCTCGGGTGATAGTTCTTCACTAATGCCAGCTACAAAGTTGTCTTGAAGATATTTTCTTCAAAGGAATTGTTTCAAAGGTTTTTTACATCACATTTGAAAGTAGTCTCTCTTGCTAATCTTATAGTTATTGTAAAGGGCACATGCCTTTCTTTCGTGCGTTGATAGTTTGATGCCTAAGCATTTTGCTCTTAAAACCCATATCTCTATGTCTAACTGACCAGAAGTAAAAATCGATATTGGTTAAGAACTTTACTAAAAGCATTATGCTTTGAATTTTGTCTCCAAGGACTTTAAATATTTTTAAAATTTATTTAAAACAGCTATCTTTTTGTCAATAGATCTTGGTAGTATATCTTGTAAAACATTGGTTCTTCAACTCATAGCATCTAAAGAAAATATGGTTAACTATATAACATTCCGGAACTCTTCACAACAGAAAGGAGTTAACTGGATTTGACTTCTAATGATGGTTAAGCTCAAGATTATTTTTCAAGGAGTTTCTTAACAGAATTTACTTTATCCGCCACCACTCATTTTTGACCGAGAAGTATGAGAGTACCCCTGCTGAAAAAATCGCTCCCATGCGTTCTCTCACGTGGCTAATTATAGTCCTGATTTAGACTGTGTTTAGGTGAACTTTGTGCAGGATTGAAAAGTCAGCATTGAAGTTCTTATTGTGTTTGAAATCTAAATATTTTATTCTTCTTCAGGAATTTTCGAGTGACAGTGCAACTGACGCCTACTTGGTAAGAAGTTTGTGCCACCAGCACAAGTCTTTTACTGGCCGATACCTAATGACGAAAGTGAAGCAGCACTTGAGCACAAAATGCAGCGAGTACGAAGGTATATCGCATTAGGAAGGCACTAATATGTCCCATTGAAATGTGAATTTTTATTTCAAATGTTTGTCAAGCACTGCATTTTTATGCGAAAACTTGTTTACAAGTTAACAAACAGCTACAACTAGCTTTACAACTGGGCTAAAATGTTGCTTCGAATTCATGCGAAATACGGTAAATAAATTAAAGAGGAGATTAAATGAATTAAAAGAAACAAAACCCGAAGGCGCGGCAATCGATGCTATGTTGCATTCACTGCAAAGCAGTTGTTTTCGAACTTTTCTGTGCTTATTTAAATCAACAAAAGGCAAAAGCACGAAGTATTTGGACCAAACCAGTCAGGAAAAATCTTTAATATTGCAAACTAACATTAAAATATAATGAATAACGTTACTTCCTTCAAACTCTGTTATTCGTCTTTAGAAAAACACACCGTACTCAGAACTGTCGCCAGAAAGTTGTCAATAGGGGGGGTTTTACGTTTAATTCCACTGATTTATAATGTTTTATATTTCAATTTGGGGGAGCTTGGACCTTTTTTGGGGGGTTAAGCCCACCAAAGCCACCCCGTGGCGGCGGGACTGACAGTACTCTAATCAATCTAAAAGATTTTTCTGTTGAATAGCTTTTGATTCACTTTCTGATCACATTTTGGACAACTATGTTCTCACAATGATATTTTGTTTCAAGCTGAACAAAAAGCTATGAACAAGTGTCGTGAACTATTCAACGTGGGCCTGGTCAAGCTTGTGTTTGTCAAGAATTCTGCACAGAATTGTCTTCCAGAATTGATAGAATATGAAAATGCTCTGACATCCAGTTGTGGTACGTTTAATTTCCAGTAAACACCAACCTTTCTCATCACTTACAGTACAAGCTTTTAAATGTTATGAGCTATATTTACTTTTGTGCTTCTTGCATTTTTTATTCTATGTGTTATTATTCGTTAGATGGCAGAAAATTTACTTTTGGGCCAAAAATCCTGAATATCTTAATTTCAAAAAATTACTTTTAATCGTACAGTACCAGTGGTATTGTTGTTATCTGCTTTCTTCCAGAAATTGTTCACTTCTCAAACACTAAGACATGTCTATTTAATTTTGATGTCTTTATACCAAGAAACAACGCACTCGATAATCAAACCGCTTTGAATTGTTCCCAGACATCCTGCGTGAAGACAAAGATGAACGGACACCGACCTCTAGCGACGTATCGTCATACCAGACTTATGACACTGAAAGTGATAACCAACAGCAGTGTGCAAAGTTCCTTGCTGATGAGGATCATGTCTATCGCTTTGAAATTGACCATCAAAGCATACCTGTGAGTAAAGTTGCCTAGATTTCGTTAGTTACAAGTAATAAACCGCGAGCGCCACTACAGTGGCACCGGGCAATTTCGGCCATAACTCGCCGGCCGATCGAATTGGAGATTCAGTGAAGACATTATAAGATGCGAAATTTTATATACTTTCTGATAAACAAAAGACAGGTACCTTTGCACTTGAAATTTTGCCTGGCAGTTTGACGTCACCATGACGTCCCTATGACCATACGTCACAATGACGTCTATCGTGAATATAGTTAATTCAAGGAGTGAATCGACAATGAGTAGTGACTGTTTATCAAACAGCAATGATCGGTACACGTCTGGACATATATTAGAGTCTAGTGTCTAATAATTAGACTGTTTATCCTTCACAGTTACAGTAATTTGTCCGCATATTGATAATACAGTATACGAATCCATGAAACAACGTTGGCTAGGCTCAGATTCAAAGTCCAACATAATGAACTTTTTCCAAATTCATTTATGAAGTCAACTCTGGTCGCGCTAGAGCGTTATCATTACAACGTTCGGCTGGTATATCCACTTTTTGTAAACTGAGCCAGATTTTGCGAAGGTTGATCGCAATCGCGGCAAGGAGCGCAACAAATTTCGCCTTGCTGTAAAATCTTTGCACGACACCAAATTGTCTCCAATTTTCTCCGTTTATTTTAAACACAACATACGCGTAAATAGCCTGAAATAAAGTCCATCTTCTTCACTTCACTTATCCAAAAGCATCATCACTTCAAACCATGAGATGATTTTTGTTGTCCATGCCGGTCTGTTGCTTATTAGTGGTGGCAAAGAATTTATGAGTTTATCAAAAGACCACTCTTTGTCATAAGCAGCTACTGGCTTTTCTTACTGTTGTTGATCGAAGCAAAATAGCTTGATGACTTCACAATCGAAATGTTAACGTTTTACACCAGGATGTCTTGTGGCACCTGATTTTGAAACAGTTGTAATATCCCTTATGACAAGTATCATGTTGAAGGATAAAGTAGAAAACATAAGCTTAAGTCATACGTCATAACTCAAAGAAACTATGCCTCCTGGATTACCTTACAACACGTAGTGCACATCATTCCTGTAGCTATGTCGTGATGCGTGGACAAACAAACTTTCCTTTCCTACATATATTGTTTGAAACTATTTTTAGACATTCGACAGATTTCCTACTCGTTCATCAAAAACATTGTTGGTCGTTACACCTAATTCTCGGTTCACTTTGATGGGGCGAGCACCGCATTGCACATTTTCCGCAACTTGCACACTAAAGCTAACCAGGACTTTTTATTTTTCAGCTTTACCACTTCAGCGATGTTGATGGAAAAGACTTGAAACTCGATTTACTTCGTGAGATCTTGTTGACAAGGGAGCGCACTGACAGAATCGCTAGAGATTTTCTCAAGCGTGAAGTGCGTCTTCAAAAGTGGCTTATTTTAAATTGCTGCAGCTGCTTGCATTGAATTTTAAATTGCGACCGGCAACTTCAGATGGGCGATCCAATTAGTAAACACAAATTATCTTAGAATTGTCAGAGTTCAAAGGCACGTTTTTCATATATTTCTCCGTGACCTGTTAAATTACTGCGAAAGTAGTCTGGGTACTCGCAGTTATCGAAAATTTATCCAAACAAGATTTTCAAACAACTCTTTCTAGGGTTGTGTAGAAGCACAAGGAAAAGATTATTTCTGTATGTCTTAAAGTAACATCAGATGGCTTTATCTATCGAATTTGGTGACTTTTTGGAGTGCGTTATTGCAGTTGCTATATGACACGTAACGAAATCTCTGCTGTTCAGTGTCTACTTTCCACAGGAAATTTTCGATGCTTGAAGTCGAACATGTTTTATTCTGCAATGTACTTTAATCACAGTTTCTTTCACTCGATGTACATGAAGTTCAGTTCTGTCTATAATCGCGTGCGCCCTTTGCGTGCTAAAGATATACATGAACGTCATCAGTGGAACTGTGTAAGCTGATTTGTCGTTTTTGCTCAAGTTGTATGAAACCCCCTAAGAAACAGAAGCATCTTTTTGCCCAAAAAAGTTTTGCATCAAGTAGACAGTAGCGTGCGACATAGAAAAACTTTTGTATCTTTTGCTATGAAGGATTTATTGTTTCCAACACCTAAAACCATATATTTTTTCAAGCTTTTGCTTTGCTTGTATCTTTTTGTGCTGCGAAAACAGCTCGGTTGATTTTGCTTTCATCCAAATCGAAATATTTCCACTGCATTTTAAAAAAGAGTTTGTAGCTTCCTGACTGACAGGTCCACATCAAGAAAACAGACAGCCACAAAATTTGTTAATTCACGTTACTTCAATTCGACGAGCCCACAAACTTGGCCAACAAACGAGTCAACAAAACGTGATTAGCGAAAATTATGAAGACCAGCCTTAT
>JGI24158J21664_10000973_pt1 | contig 29946 bp, 12 predicted proteins | sample Ectturendosymbi3_FD_21664 | JGI IMG/M metagenome (IMG submission 21664)
GGTCCTCCCTTATTTATTGCTGCATCCTTTTTTGCGTTTTACTGCTTAGGCGTGACATTTCAAGATGCATGTTTGTTTCTTTTCCATAAGTTGCAGCCAAAGTAATCATATACATGCAGTAGGACCATTCGAAACTACCTTTGAGGAGTTTACGAAAGTAACTTTTTTCACCATAATTTTGTACAATTCGGAAAGCAGCATTCGCGATATAAGGCCATTTTGACGTCCACTTTTTTGTTACAGCAGTGTTTTGAAGAATACTTCATGTCTCTTGCAGCAGTGAACTTGTAATGAGACTTGACTGCCAAATATTATTGAAATCGCTCCCCCTGAACTTACTGGCTGGATCCGACCCTGACTCCACCTGTTACAAACGCAAGGAAAATGAGCATCATCATTTTTCTGCTTCAAAAATGCTTGCTGTAAATTGACATTTTGAGTAAAAATGCTGACTGCCATGTCAACTAGGGTTTTGCGATAGTATTTACATGGTGTGACTGTTGGATGCAAGCAAGAAGAAAATTTCTATCAGCTTCGCGGCGCAATGGCACATGGATTTCCTCGGCACCATTTGAATTGATGCCACAGAATTGGTACGAAAACATCTTTTCCTAATACACAAAATGATTACTTCCTATCGGTGTATTGTAATAGTTCCACGGAGAGGTCGAAACGTATGGGCCCTTGACAAAGTCTCCGAAACTGTTCGAATACAGAATGTCGCTCGTTTGTTTGCCCAGTAATTCCATTTTCATCAGTTTGACATGTCACGTTAGTAACGTACGCCCTAGACGTAACGTATTATTTCTGGGTTCAAAAATTCTACATGTCATTACTGTTCACGCAGCAATTTGCATGGGAACTTAAGTGAATGTGGTCGCTTTAGTTTTTTCTTATAAACTGGTTTTGGTTGGATTTCACTTCAGATATATGATAAAGTTGTTTCAGTGGCTTACCCTGACTTCTTTCGTCAACCGTTATTTTTTATTATTTCCCCACTTCAGTGCGATCATCACTTGTTCGTTTTTACTTTTAACTTTATTTTCAGCATACAGAGAAAAATCAGTAGTGTCTCTTTTCACATTCGCTTTAACCTGGTTACATCATGTAACTAATCTGTCTTAGTTTGATCACACTTAAGTCTATGGGTTAGATTCATTGGAACCAACCGTTTACCGAAACACTAACCGCCAGCACCCTAACGTTGGTGTTTGCCACGCCCCTGGGGTTTGTTACCCTCCATATCTAGTCTCGTACGCTTGCACTTCCTAACACTTACCCCAGTGGTTCTTAACTGGGGCTGGGGTTTAAACGAACCCCACTGCTTCGGTGAGTTAGCCCCGGGGGTTCCCCGGAGCGGAGGTCCGATGCATGGCTCATTTTTTTCTAAGAAAAGGTATCAATGATTTGAAGAAATCGTACTATTTTTCTTATTACGATGGATTCAGTGGATGCACGGATGAAAAAGGCACGGGCAGGGGCGTGGCCCGGGACAAGACACAAGTTCGGACCCCCATGTTCGAACCTACGGTCTTTTGGAAATAAATGCACTGATTGAAGAAAGTGCTTGCGACATTGTTGGGACTTTTCGGCGCCCCCACTAGTGATTCGACGCCCGGAGCGTTATGCCCTCTTGTACCCCTTGTTACGCCCTTGGGCGCGGGGCTCCGTAGCTCCAACAACAGTAAGAACTACTGACCTACTTGTGGTCTTCACTTCTGGATCTGGATGACCCGTTCGGCTCAACGTCAGGATCTTGCTGTGGTAGAAGCAGTCGGCAGTTCATTTACTGATGCACGTAATAGAGAAAGTTTCAAACGAGCCATTCTCTTTAAATTCCGGTGACGCAAATTATTGCTACTGCACGCAGTAATGCAACAGAGGTATTAATTTGCTGGTGAGCTTGTAATTATTGGTTAACACTAAACACACAAGCCTTTACACGTACGCCAATGAGAAGAACACCTGGAAAAACACTAGTTGCGCGGCATGTTTTGAACACCGCGTTTTCATCTTTTGTTTGGTCATAGACGAAAGTGTACGGCATTCGGCAAAATCAATCGCCATTCCTGCTTTTCCTCATCTTTCCTGGTCAGCATCACCTGAAACTTGCGGTCCGGACGTTATTGGATGATTAACAGCGCGTGGCGGGTTTGAAGAAAATCTGACGTGAAGGATTACATGTTGACGATCGCTTTTCTTTGTATTTTCGTTAAAAACAAACTGGATTTAATCACAAAAACAAACAGGAATGCAAACAAACTCAACCTGCTCTTAACAATTGGATTGCTGTAAACAAGCAAAAACAGCCAGTTGAGCAGATTTTGTCGATCATTCGGTTTATTTTTCGTTATTTTCAGGAAAACATTAGATAATACCGAACGGATGCTGACTTTTTTGTCTATTGTAATTGTGTTCAAATCTCTGTTATACTGAGAAGAATCAGCTTGCTTGTTACTTCTCCCGCTCACAAGCTGCGGCTGATCACCATTGGCTGATGTTGCTGAAACGAACTCCACGTGACATACATGAAAAAAACAGGAACCAAAGAATTAGCAAAATAAATAAAACGAAACATGCTTTACACAACTTTAGGGACACCTTGACAAGATAACCTTCGCGTTTTTCGGTGTCCCAGACCCACGTTTGGTTTTGTTGATGTTCCTGCGCATGCGCAGCAGGGGTTCTCAACCTTTTTACGATCTCGTACCACTCGGGCACCCCGTATTGTCAACGCGTACCCCTTCTTCCAGAACAACTAATTTAATCGGGTTTTAGTTTAGTCAGAAGAATAATATAAATTAAAATAACAATAAAAGACCGCAAATAAATTTAATGTCTGTTTTTATCGACCTGCGTTCTGCAGAGTGTGTGTGTTCATACTATGGACTTCGTGCCTGCTCATAAACAAATAAATTAATTAAATTAAATGAGATTTTTGTTTTTGCTTACCTTCCACCAATTGGTCGATGCGTGGCGAAAATTTGCTAACAGCGCATCGAAAGTCATAATGTTACGAAACAATAGGAATAGCAGGCTACAGGAAAATTTATTTATTTAAAAACAAAGCCCGATACGTAAACTAGAAAGCTGTTAATCCAGGTTTTTGTGAAAAAAGATGGAAGTTACTCGCGTACCACCTGGAAGACCTTCGCGTATCACAGGTTGGGAACCCCTGATGTACAGCATGACGTTTTATACCTGCGGTTAAGCTGAATACAATGCTATTCTTTCTGCTACTCATGTTTATCAAAGCAGTTGCCACCAAGTTCAACAATAAGAAAATCAAGTCTCTCCTCGTGGTACTTCGTCACTTNAAATGCTGATACGTGTAGCCAAAATCCTCGTAGAGTTATGAAAGCACAGCATAGCAGGCAGATGCCTCAAATACCCTAGTACACTTGTCTCTTCTGGTGAGTACTTTTATTTCGTTTATTTACCGACGTTTCACCAAGCTATTCAGGTACCCTTCGTCATGGAAAATTGAACTGCGGAAACCTACCTGAANAGGTGGGTGAAACGCTGGCAAATAAACGAAACAAAAGTAATCGCCAGAGAAGAGACTTGATTTGCTCGAACTCGAATAAAATGGTTTTCGTAGTCAGCATAAACAACACCGGGAAGCACTAAACATCCCATTTTAGGTTTTACAGAGTAGGATTTCATGAAAGATGCTCAGAATTGTCTGAAAGCTCTAAAATTATCGGTAGTAAAGTTTTTCTTTGTTCCCGACTGTTAGTTCAAGTACACGCAAGATTGTTTTCTTGAAAAGTAGTTGATGTCATCAAAGTCCGAAAACTTCTTTTCAGTTTAATTTACACAACCGTGTAACAATACTTTTCGAAAGAATTTTGGGAGTTTCGGAGAGTTTTCGTCCTCGTGAGCGCCTTTGTTTACTTCAGTAAATTTCAGTAAAGTTAGCGAAGTCTTTCCCAACATATGCTGTTATCTGTTATGGACACATCTGCTTGTAAATACAGAAAAAACAAAGAGCGAACTGATTAGTCGCCTATTGTCGCAGATTTCAAGTTATGACGTTTGAGTAAGTTTTTTCGACTTTTTTTTGAGAAAAAGGCGTTACATGCCCGCTTTGCAGCTGTCACGCGTTGTGATCAGACTGGAACCTCAGCGTCTTCCATCTTTGAGCTGATGACTACGCGGATTCGTTTTCATGGATGTTTTGAAGACGGCCATCCAAAATTTGTCAAAACTCTTTGAACTCTTTCATATTTGCCATATTCGTTTGGATGCACTGCCAGCGTTTGGCGAATTGGTGTTTTCTTATGTTTATAATCTACTTTTACCAAAAATCGTGATAAGAAATGTAGGAAAATTCTCATCGTTTTTTTCAGTGAAACTTACGTTTATCGTTCTTTTTTTCAGTTCCAGAGAGCAGCAAATTATCTAAACTTTACCAAACCGCTTGTGGCCTGAACTGCCGAACATTTGACCATCACCAGTCATCACTTTGAACGCGCCGTCGTCACGTCGCTTCACAGTCGCCCTGCAGCAGGAGATAATGACTGCAAACAACGAAATAGCAAGCCAGGGTTTTACATAAACGAGTGTCCGAGTGAATCATCAAAGGGTTTGAAAAATACTACAGGACGCGTACACGCTTCCAGCCAGCTCCCTTCGAGCCAAGCGAAAGCAATATTTCAGTCAAACCACAACAATTTCCGTTTCGTTTCGCCGACGTTCGGCACAATTGTTTGTTCGTATACAATCATTCGTGTTTAAATAATTGCGCGCTGTTGATTTGAACACTCGGGAATCGCTTCAGCAAGCACTTGCAATTCGTGAGATGCTCTCGTCCCGCACGCAACGCAGGCGCAAGATTGTCGCGCGGCAAGTAAGGCTTGCGTGCGGCTACAGCGACAGACGACGGTGTGCGCCAGTCACACGCAGAGAGCCCAGGAAGCTGCAGCTAGACAAAACCCGACGGTGCTTTAAAGTCTATGCATTTCCCTAAAAACTTCCCGTGCCGTCACGTCAGCAACTCTAGCTTCTGCTGCTTGTTGCGTCCGACAAAGAATAGAATCCATCAATTGCTGCTTTGCGAAGAAGCAGCTCGTCCGGTGATAGTGTTAACAAGCGCAGTGTCATGTCGTAAGTGCGAGCAGCAAGTTCGATTGACGTTTCAGGCTCTGAATGACTAACAACCCCACGTTGTGCCTTCTGCTGAAGACGCGTCTTCATTGCTCGGCATGACGCTAAGCGCAGGCGGTTGAGCGCGTGTTCAGGTAAAAACGCTTGTACGCGCCAGAAGCGCGTCACATCAGTGATGCAGCACACACAGTAGCGTGTTGATTAGCTCGAAAACAGCGCGTTTTTCCGGTCATTTGACAAAGAACCTGACGGCACGTGTTGCATTTTTAAGAGACGACCGTGCTCGATCAAGAGTTCACACCGCGGCGCGAGTGCAGGACTAATCGAATTGTACTTGTACTGCATAAGGTCAAATGTGTGGGAAACAGCGCCGCCAGCGAAGCGGCAGGACAAGCCACTGATGTGTTATTTGCTAAAGAGAAAGGTTGCAGCAGTGCCAGTGCGCCAGAAACTAACTGGAAAACGTTGAAAGCATGGCAGACTTCGTGATAGCCCTCCCGTGGAACTCAGGCGTAATGCCCACGCAGGAAATGCGAGTGTTTCTTAAATTCGTTGAGATAAGGTGTGCTTGCCTTGTGTGGTGGAGACCAAAGCTCAAGCAGCCTGTGCAATCGTGCAGAAGCGAAACCAGAGAGATAGCTCCCGGTATTCTGACATGACATCGAACTGTATTACTTCTTCCTGCAATCGCACCACGGTTATCTTCGATGGCGCCAACTATAGCAGGTTGCCCCTGGGGTAAGATAGGAAACAAAAAAGCAAAACAACAGATGTAAATCAAGTCGTGTTACACGTTCCAAAAACAACCGCTGTTATCGCTGGAAAAAATTTTAATAAGTTTTGTTTCTTTTATAATAGTATTTTCAATACTTCCGGAATTGATTCAGGTCAGGGTTTTTTTTCTGTTGTTGTTTTAAGTAAGCAAAGCTCGAGCGGTATTGTCAGCAACAGAAGCTAAGAAACTCCTAGAACGGTGTCGTCGAGTTAGTACGAATGGCGTGAAAGGATTTGCAAAACATCATCAGCGAGTAAACATACAACTTGTTTATTTCAACATTTGTGTGCTTATTGTCGATACTTTCAGCTAAGCATTTGCCAACATGAGGTTTATGTCTACAACAGAAAAACCAAGTTCCAATTTGTAGTGAAAAACATATTCGCCGAATATGTGATACTGACGATTAACTGCGGATGTTGAAACGGTTTTTGTACCACTGATTTTGAAGACTTAAAATGATGCAAAAAATAATTTGTCAGTTCTTCAGTGACGTCAGGTTTGCGTGAAATGCACTGTGTTCGCTTCTTGAAAGTTACATTTGTGGGGGACGACCTTAATTTTCTAAAATTGCTTTTCAGGTATTTCCTCATGATTGTGACCTGTTAGGTTAGCAAGTGACGCCTAACGGCTAAAAACAAATAAATTTGGCTTATCAGGATTTCACGGCGTGCGCAGACGCAGCAAACTTTAAAGCAGCTTGTTGCCCGTGTCAAGCTGCCAAGTTGAAGTACACAGTTACCTTGCACAAAGTTCGTCAGACAATGCGCATTGTCTGATGAACTCTGATAACAGGTCATCGGGTCAACACCCAACAGGCCTTTGCTTGCCAAGCGGTCGCGATCAAACGTCGTCGTTAGCGACCTTGAACAAGCTGTTGGATCTTGGTTGGATGCCCACCAGCGGGTCAACTTCACTTAATAAATATAAATCTATGAGGGCGCTGAGCTGGTAAAATGCATTGGTAAAATTTATCACCGATCCAGTGGTAAAAATGTGCTATTGAACAGCCCAGGTGCAATCAACTTGCTTAGCTTCGGGAAGGTTTGCTGTATGTTCGTGTGAGTTAGAATTCAAATGTCAGCAAAGCGAACTTTTTTCTCCACAATCTGTCAAAGTATAGGGTCCATTTTTAGACTGCTTTATCGGTTGATTTAGTTTTTTTCAAAAGCTTTTTCCTGCTTTATAGTTAGGTTCGAATCCGATGCGCGTTCTTTCATAACTTCACCATTTTTGTTTTCGTTTCGTTTTCATTCATCGCATACCACTAATTCTTTATTTGTCGCATTCTTAGCACGGCTTGACAACTGTGACCTGTACTGCTTTATCATTGATGACCTCACAGCGACATCATGGGTGATCGAATGTGCAGGTGTGTCAGCGGTTCTGACCAGGTCAGGCAGTCACGTCACGCCGCGCTGAGAAACCCTCCAACGCGGACAGAAGCGCACAGTTGTAGACGTAGTTCGAGCGCGAGGTTGTCTGTAGGATTTTCTCTATTTCCTGTTGTGCTGTGCTTTGTCATAAATTATGAACGTGGAAAAATTTCATCTCCTTCACCGGATATTTTGCTCTGGCTCACGTTGAGACCTGTTTTGATTGCAACGCGCCGGAAATGACTGTATTGTCTTTCAGGAGGGTGTATTATGATTTGTGTTGCAACGTACTAGGCTGCTGCAGGGTGTTGTACTGCAAAGCGTAGATCAAGGTTCACATTGTAGACAAGTCTTCTTTGAAAGGCAGAAGAATCGATCATAATGGCGTCTGTATCTCTTCCAGCAGGAAGAGCAGCTGTATTTCCAGGTAACGTTTCGATTCTTTACTTGTGGAAAGCGTTCAATCCAACTGTTGCGTGCAGTGTTTTTACTGGGGTCTGTGTTGTTAACCTCAGATTGTTGCCCTTTTGAACATCAGATAACATCAGATTTCTACGTTACAGTTCAATAGAAGCTAAATGCTTCTATCGCCAATACCTAACAATGCGCGATGGACCTCTTTGAATTCGAAACAGAGCTTATTTTTATACTAAAATGTGGTAAACAAAAAAACAGCCCAGTCAACATCAGAATTGTCGCCGAAACATCAGATATCAGAAATTTATCTTAAAACTCCCGACCTGATGATAAAAGCATCAGAAGTGTAGTTGCATGTGCGTTTTGCCTGGCGAGGTTTATTCTTCAAAGCCACTGTTCTATGACGACAAGTTGTTGCCAAAGCGTGTGTTCTGAGTTAAAATAATATTTTTCAAGCTTGTAATTGCAAGGCGTTTGGGGTATTTTACGGCTTTAAATAGCTGTTCGACTGCAGTCTGCATTGAATGATTTTTGTCCGAATTAACCCTCCTTATCAATGGTGTACAACAGTGCCAACGATCCCCGTATTGCCAGCTGACAATAACGGTCAGATGTCTTACGTCGATGTCAACTGCAAGCAGGATGACGTGGGTCAAGGCTACTTTGAGGTTTTCGCCTCCGTCATTGGCGCAGCGATAAGTTTGACGAATTTCGTTGTGATCATCGTGATCCTGTTTGGCGGACGGCACCTGCGCAAAGCAACGTTTTTCTGCATTTGCAATTTGGCGGTCGCCGATCTGCTGGCTGGCATATTGCTTCTGTGGATCTTTGTCGTCCAAAGGGTAAGGGGCTTTCGCATGCTGTTGATTTTTTAACGTAACAAAGGCAGTTGTTTAAGCACTGTGTGGTAACAAACGCCTTTTTACGTTGTGAATTGAAAACGTCAGCGCAAATGACATCTCACCAAAAATTGTTTCAACTCCGGGACTAAGGACGTAGGTTTATTTAAAGTTTTGGTTCAACTTGATTTATACAGCGGAAAAATTTTCTGTTGATCATTTGGGCGTAACAAATCTTGACTACACAAGTAACTCCAACTCAGCCCCGACAGAAGAACTAACAATTCCACAAACAAACCAAAAAATCTGCGTAATCTGCTTCTGGTCTGCAGTAGGTCACTGTTTGAACTACGTAAACACCTCTTGCTTGCGAAAATTATACAATAAAGATATACCTGACGATGCGGGACATACAGTAGGGCTGCTTTGCAATATTGCGTTAATGTGACAATGATCCAGCGTGAGGTATTGTCAAATTGGTCTACACAACAAAATCAATGACGATTGGTTATTGAGGGTTGAGTGGGAAAAGTCACTGACCGTTTCGCTAAGCCATGTACTTATCACGACCTGATTCGGGTAAGTCGAGTTACTGACTAATTAAAAACGCACTGACAAGTTCTTGGATTTAATACCACATAAATTCAATACTTTTATTTTGTTTGAAATTTTAATCAAACTTTTAATTTTTAACTGCAGTAAAGTAGTACACAAATTTAGTACTTTTTCATAAGCCTTCGCAACCAAAGGCAGAGCCAAGGTAGACTTGTAAATAAAGCTTCACTAAACAACTTGGCAGCTAGAATGTATGTGGGCGGGTGGTGCGTTTTCGGCGTTTCGGAAGTTTCATGTCAAAGCAGTCTAGCCGTTGATGGTAGCTCACGTGGATAAAAAAAAGTCGGGGTTTCTTGAGAAGCTGAGAAGCTTCAACCTGGGCGAATTGCACTGACTGAAGCCAAAATATTTGTTTTTTTTGGCAAAATCACCTTCCACGTGCAAGTGCTCAGTGAACATTTAACCGTCTCGAACAGACAGTTACACCAGAACATGTTCTGTGCATGAAAGATTTTTTGTGGGCAGCTATTTACAGCTGGTATGTGTTTTAATGGCATTGTATTTTAACTTTTTTATGTTTATTGTCCTTTTACATTGGGCGCTTCGAAGACAATTGTTGTTATCATCACATCATTTTATGATTTAAACCAAACTTTTTTGTGTTGTTAAAATTAACAAAACAATCCATTTTGGATTATTTGGTAAAAGCATTTCATATGCTGAATTACACGTTTGTATTGCATATGGTTTGCATTACTTTAATTTTTAAAACTTTTATTCTTATCACCTTGTCGACCTTGATGCATTTCTCTCCTTATGCCATCTGCTAACTGAGTGGCGTAAGATGATACACCCAAGTTAGGAAAATAGACTGAAAGTGTTTTTGAATATGGGGAAGAGTGAAAGGTTTTACCAAATTTGAAATGCAAGATCGACTGACACAAAGTACAATTACAAGCTCTTGCTTTGCTGTAAGCTTTCGAGGAATCAGCCGACTGGGCTCTGGTTTCATGACCTTGCGGTGATTCAGACGTGTACGTATCTGTTTTCAAGTAACTTGTCTAAAAAAAAACGACGAAGTTGAATCAATTAGCAAATCATTTTAAAGGAAATCGATTTCACGGAACACTACGCAAACTCAATCCTGCAATCTTATTTGAATGGAATGACATAAAGTAGTCTCTAAAATCTACAGGTTTAGCAAATACTTACCGTACGTTCATTCTTACTGTAGTGCCCGAATTAAACGGCAAGAAGAATTTTCAAATTACCGTATTATTTTTTAGAAATGGCGTAAGTGAGTTTTGCAAAAATGTTTTTGATTCCTGTTGCATAGGTAAGTGTTTTGGCAAGTGTTTCTTGTGAAGAATACAGATCAGCGTAAATCTTTGTTTATCAAAATGTTGATACCCAACAGATCATTTCATTAATACGACAATCAAGAATCGAGTCATAAAAATAAATTTGGCGAGCTTACTGACGCAAAGCATTACTGACGCAGTTTCGACGGTTTTTCCTCAAAGGATCTTAATTGTTTTGACGCAGGCTGTTGCAAATGTAAGCGAGACCACATTTAAAAACGGTTTTGTGTCTTGACCTTGCGTTGCCACCTGTATTTACAATGGCAATGCGAATGCAAAGAGGAAATTACGCAGCGCGCGTCCCATGCGGGTGAAGCCTGTTTAGCAGCAAATCGCCACCGCCGAGCAAACTGCCCTGCGAGTGATGTCGAGGTCAAACAAGATATTGACCGACTTCTGAAGAAACTCTTGCGTAACTGCTTTTCCTGGGAACAGGCGCGTTTCCTGGACTGGAGTTAGGAGAACGAAAAGAAAGTTTTGACAAAACGGACGCAACTCAATCTTTTTGAAAATATTTCTTATCGAAACCTTTTCTTTAATTTCTCTTTAATTTTTCTGTTTAACGGTTTGCCAGCACAAAGTCAGGGGGTCTTTTTTGCCAAATTGCGACCAGTCGTTGCCTTTGGTGCTTTTTCGCAGGCATAACAATTTGAACACCGTCGCAATATCAGAAATCCACATCGAAAACAACGTGTAAAGCGATGATGAGAAAGAAACTTGTAAGATTAGAAGCAGGAAGATTGTGTTGCTACGCAACACTTAGTCCGCAACTAAACAAATTTGTCGAACATTTGCGGACAGATTTCGAGAAGTAGTACCTAAAGTGTCGCTGGCCAGGTGTGTCATGGCCGCATACTTTTGATTACATTTGTTTCGCCTGAGAAAATCCTGCGGCAAAGCACTGTCTTTCCAGTGTTGGAAATGCTTGCTTTCTTCATCCACAAACACCGCCAGTTGGCAGCACTCGCTTTATAAATGTCTGTAACAAGAAATAGAAAGTGTGACGCAAAATGACAATATTCCAATCGCACTGCATTTATTTTTAAATGAATCACTTCCCAACCTTCGACTGCAGGGTACGTTCCAACGTAGAGCGTGGACGTTTCAACGCGGCGAAAAATGAGGTAAAAATGGTAAAAAGATCCCAAGGACCGAGAATTTTAGAAAATTTCTAGAAAGTCACAAACTTTTTAAAACCCTGCTCAGGTAACCTTAAAAATACTTAATACACCAGGTAACCCTGGGTCTAACGCAACCCGAAATTTGGTTACGTTGTCCTGGGACACGTGACATCCGCTATTTCCATACCAAACTATTTTTTACTTCCAAATGTCCATTGTTAATCACTGACATGTTAAACTTAGTAAATTTGATACATATCAGGTAACAATCAGGTAACCATGGGTGGTCTGGCACCCATATACACCCTCATAGGGTTTCAGGGACATTTTTGCAAAATAACTCTGGCACCATTCCATTAGTCTCTGAAAATCAGGAAAAGTCATGGAAGCACAGGTTTCTAACATTTATCTAAGTATATAAAATCTACAAAAAAAGAAAGCGGTCGGGTCGGTCCGCCCCGGGTTACCTGAGCAAGCTTAAAGTTCCTGGTATTTTTTTGAAAGCATGACCTAGCTGTGACATTCCAATGTTCTTGCGACTGTTTTTTGTTAAACGTAAGTCTCGGAAACGCTATTCAAACCCAATATGAAAAAATCCTTGCCACTGTTTGATAATATCTGATCGGGTGTTATTTCCTTGGAAAACCCCAACACAGTATTGCTGCTACATCGACAGGTCGTGCTGCCACTTCGAACGCCGGAAACAGAACTTTTCCAGAAAAGTTTGTGGACTGTGACCGTGTGGTCGTCCATGCTAAGTCAACTCGTGATCGCCGTTGACCGCTACTGTTGCGTCACCAAGAGCGCTCGCGGCGAAGGTGGTTCAGCGCGTGTGACGTACAGCCATCGGTCTCGGTGGGGGAGCAACAAAAGAAAGAGGTAAGCCAAAACTGGTGACGTAATGATGACGTTTGCAACGGTGCGGTAGAAATTTGAGCTAGAATGCAGATGCCGATGTTTTTTTGCCAGGGTTTGCCCCATAAAAGGACTCGACCACACCTTTACCCACCTGTCAGTTACCAGCCCCACCAATAGTTGCCTACTGACCATTTTGTCAAAGGGTACCTTCCCCAGTTTAAGAAAAACGAAGCCATAGTTGTACGAAGCAGAACTGGATTGGTTGTTCCTAATCAAGTTTCACCGCAAAACATTTTGCACGATGAACTGTGGTAGTTAACGTTTTTGCTTGTCAAAACATTATTTTGCAAGACTTGAAAATAAAAACCGACTTGGCATCACTACGTTTCTTGCTTGAGGTAATTGCAAAATGCTCATAGACATAACATCAAGCCGCTCACGCAGCCCACAACCACGAGATAATGACCACGTCAATATACCAGTTGACTTCTGAGTTAGTAAGCTATTAAGATTTTTCAAGTTATTTGCAATCATTGCGAAGATACCCTTGTATTAACTTCATTTTTCTATACAATGTGATGAAAATATGGGCTAAACGCGCTACTTTCCTAAAACTAGCTTTCCAAGGCAACGATCGACTCAAGTGAATGTTTTGCCTTATGTTGATGATTGAAATTTAGAGCAAATTTGAACAGCGACTCTTGAAGCTGCTTTCGTTCGTGGTTATTTATTACGCTTTGTTTGCATTTTGTTCCAACTATATACATTAATTTAATAAGTGAAACATACTGCTTTTGCAAATTATTTTCTTTGTTTAAACTGAGGTCAAACGAAGCGTTTGGTACACTTGCTGAGAAACTGTTTAAATATCTTCAGTTTGAGATAATAAATGAAGCCGACCTCGCAAAACCTATTGACAGACACCAGCCATCCGCTGCTGTTATTGAACTACTAAGGGCACAGAAACTGACATAATTTAACAAAGAGTGACCAGCAAAGCAGGGATGTGCCGGTGAATAAAGCATAAGATTGAGCTGAGTACAAGAAAACAATCACACCCTCAAACTGCAAGTGCGCCGGTTTAAAAGCCTGTTGCAATGTAAGTTATGAAATGATTACCCGCATTTTGCTGACACTCGAATGATAAGGTTTTCGGTTGGCATAAAGTAAGTGCCACGCAGGCAAAAACGTTTGGATCCCACCGCAACAGGCGAGTGCAAGGGTTTGCTGCGGCTTGCCTGAACGAGAACAAAGCGTCACTGCCTCAGGGGGCTTAAAAAGCGACCTGTCGAACATTCGTTAAGTTCTTCAAATGACGTCCATCACAGCCCCCTGTTGCTCCCTTTCTAATATCGAGAACGTTTTGTTGTGGTGCGTCATGTTTTCGCACAGAGGCAGCAAAATTGCGCGAACATCAGGTGCGGCGTCAGAGTAGAGTCTTGCTGTGAAGAGTCATTAACGAATTAACCAACATGTTTCTAGGAAATGACCCCGATGCACGAAATTTGATCCATCACCGCGAAGGAGCCGCCGACTGACTCAATTGGTGTTAGGCCTGTCGTTAAAATAACGAACGTGAAACGAGACTCACCAGCTGGATTGAGCCTGTCTGGTAGTGGCGGCATAACTCGAGACTTCAACTTGAACGCACAAAACGAAATAACGAATTCGTGATGTCACTGGTCGTTCTGGCATTAACAACATGGACGAAAACGTTGATGGTGCTCATTTATAAAACTTTGTTGTACTTCGTAGGCTCTGTGTTACCAGCTGAAGAACAGTTACTTAAAAGCCAAATACTTCGTAAGCAATTTCACAGCCGTTGATTTTTAAAACATGCATAAAGGGCGTCGTAAGTTTGCAAGGCAATAAAGCAAACGTTTTTGAAGGTTTTCCATTTGCGGTATTGGCCACTGGAGGCACTGACCGAAGGCAACAGGTCATTTGGCGCAAGTTGCAAATGGTTGCGCCAATGGGAGGGCGATAACTGTAATGTCCGCGCCCGTGTTCCTCGAACGATTAAACCGCAAAGCAGAGATGACCACCGGACCGGACTTAGATTGGACTGATCCGGACTATTGCAAATTTTGTTGAATTTGGAAACTCTTCAAAATTTAGGATCCGGACCGGATTTGGACTTAGGCTGCATTTTCCAAATATTTTGGACTACATTTGGACTTGGACTTTACATTTGAAAAAATATTTGGACTGTGTTTGGACTTGGACTGAGCTTTAAAAAATCGGGACTGGATCTGGATAGCAAAATATGACAGTCCGCTCGTCTCTGCGCAAAGCTGTTTCAAGTGGCCCGCGATGCCAGCAAAAGTGTTAGAGCTCAAGCAGTGAATACTTTCACCAAAGCGTGTTTGAGTATTTTTGAGTGCGTTTTATGCTTGAACGTAAGGATGCTATTTTCCTTGCACGATTTGAAAACAAAACTGTTTTACGGTTTGAAAGTAACAATACACTGAGCAACAATCGCCTAATTGTTGATGTGTTATTTTGCGGGTTGATACCTTACAACGGACCTCCAAAAATGTTGACATATAGGATAAAAGTCCAGTTTATGATGAAAGACCAGTTTTGGTTCTTGAGCTTTCCGTAGTTTGTACTTGAATATATTCAATTCCACCCAAAGAACGAGTTGCGATGTGTACGGTTGCTTGCTCTCAAGATTTTGAATGAACTATGCCAGATGCGACGCCAATACCAATGAACTACCGGCTGTAGTGCGACTTTAAGAGGTTTTATTGGAGTTGTTGCCATTCTTAGGTCTCTCCCGTGAAAATCTGTTCTGTTGTTTTTTCTGTTTTCTGTCATTGAAAACTTATGTTGTCCATGTTTGCAATTGCAATATAAAGCGAATCTCATAAGTCGGTTTCTGCGCTTTGTTCGTGCCGGCAGTTGGGTTTTTCATTTGCCGTAAAAATTAATAGCTCACTTTTATGGTTTGTTCCGATGATTTCCAAACGCCGCGGGCTTTACTTTAAGCAGGCTCTCTGGGAGTTCTGTTTTAATTTCCCGCCCCATCCCTTTAAAGCGAAACGCCGTGGTGGATTTCCATTCGCACATGAAAGCAGGTCATGACTCAAACCAAGCCGACCCCGCAGTAACCCGCAGTGTCAAACCAATGGCTCGTCTGTCTCTGCTCGGCTCTCTGTGCGGTTTGTTTTGATGTAGCTTAATATTTCGTTTCCCAAACCGTTGTCGCACGCTGGCGCCTGGCAGCACCTCGGCACATAAACATTCAATCAACGCTTATTTTCTAAGAAGCCCATGATTGACAGGGAGTCGCTTATTAGGACCGCGATGAGTGACGTGTAAAGACAAAACCACCCGTTTGCTTACATCTCCGCGACGCAATTCTGTTAAAATCCACGCTACCGCTTCACATAACAGGTGCGCGGTTCTTGTCTACAAACGTATAAAAATCAAATTTTGCGTTTTTAAAGGACAGTCCAGTTGGTTGGTTTCCTTTCTTCTTAAGCACGGTCAAAGAAATTGGTGCTGTGAAAAACTGTGATGTTGGTCGGGTTCCCTGACCTGACAATGCGTGGACTTTCCACATATCTGAGACGCCGACAATGGAAATCTCGCAAATACGCTTTTCAGCTACAAGGATAATCCCGAAAAACGTTGTACCAGCACCACAGGACGCACAAGTAAACTTCAGCTGTCCGTTTTGCATCTCTGTGCAGGTTCATCAGGTTCGGAATTGCTTTAACGTGGCTTGTACCGATTGTCATTTTCGTCATTCCCGTCGTGACTGTTTGGAACTGCGCCAGAAACTGTGTTTGCAAGATGCCCAGCAACAGTACCACCGGTGTCTACTATATGGTCTGCTCGCCAGTTTCTGAATGCTCGCAGGTAAGAGAAGCTGGACACCTTTTCTTTTATCACTGAAGTTACTTTTCCCTTACGCTTTATTGGGTAACCCTTTGCTTGACAAAGGCAACCAACGACGGCTCACCACGTCGCGCAGAAATTGCGTGTCAAAAATAATTTTCTGTGTTCATGTTTTCTTGCTTGGTGGCGTTCATCTGCCACTGTTCGGTGTCTTCGCACAGATCGCCGGGCCTATCTGGCGCCAGGCAGGCAAACGCTCTCCATTAGTTATCGTTAGTGAAAACCTGATCTGTTTTCAATTAAAGTGCCGTGCAAAGTAATTTTGTCTTCTTGGATCAGGCAGAGTCAGCCGTACCAAGCCATTCTAATTTTATATTTCACTGGACATTGACGAAAGGCGCAGACATGACGGGGCTGCTTGTCACAATTCTCCCAGTTTCATACTCCTGATGGGTATGAGTAACATTTCGGCTATTTGTTGTAGCAGCCTGAAACAAAACTTTTGTAGTATGAATCACACTGTTGTCGATACACCTGCAGCAATGCGATGTTTGAGTTTGTTGTTACTTGTCACGAACTGTATTTGCGACCCAGTGTGTTGGGATGTGTTGATAGCAACAGGAACTTGCGAAGGGATGTCACGGTTGGGTGGACACACCTGGAGCTCAAAGCATGTTCTTTACATTGGATTTACTTCTCGAATGACGATGCAGTTGAAAAACATGAGGTTGCAATCACATTTCCACTTCGCAAAATACTGAGTCTAGTTTTAGTTCCGATAAACATCTGATTCGGTTTGAGGTCAGCTTCCCCCTGAAAAAGAAATAGTTGTCTATATCACGGCTCGATCAGTGTAAACAACAGAATCAACCAAAGCATCAGTTTGAGGAAGTGAATAACTGCCGGTGTTTTTCTGTTTAACAAAACCTGACGCAGAAAAACTATTTCAAATTAATCGGCATGCACTGTTATTCACGAGAATTATTACGTGCGCAGATTACCAGTAAAAAGTGACAGAGTATAAGGAAGAAAAAACGCTTCGTTTCTGGCGGTCAGGTTTTTGCTATTTCTTTGTTTGCCGCTACCACTTTGTACTTTAGTTTGAGCGATTGCCAAAAGGGGCGTTGAGGGGGACTTCAGACTTCACTAACACAAGCATGAAAGCTTTGTGTGGACAGCCGCTATGCTAGGACTGAGCTTCTCAGTAAATGAAGGAGCTTCTCATTACAATTTTAATGCAACAAAACACTTGCAAATGTGAATTTGCTTTGAAGCATTAACGGTTTTATGCAAGAACCGGAATCTGGAATCGGCTATCCGTTTTAACAGAATTACGCAACAAAAGACCAGACACATTCATCCAGCCTTAGATGGATTTGCTGCATATTTGTTTTGAGATTCATTATTACCAATCGCTTGTGTATCAAGTGAAGCCGTTACAACGTTGCCGAAATCTCTGTGCGCTTCGACTGCCGTTCGAAACAGCTCACTTGCTGCATTTCGCTTTGTTCGAATCGTGACGAGTAAACCGCTGCATGATCTATCCAGATAATGAAACTTTTACTACTACCTTTTGGGGGAAAATTTATGTTGATTACTCTTGCGCCACGAGCAAAGAACGAGGCAACCAGCCACTGATCGCCTAAACCGCATGTTGGTGACAGTTCATGAAGCTAATTATGCCATCATCAGAAACAGCCAGCAAATCGTCTTTTCAGAATTGTCTGAAGACCACGATTCGTATTTCAAAAATTGAGCTCTTCGTTCTTTTTCGATGGACGTTGATGATATCCTCGTGATCAGCTTCAAAACGTCCATCNATTTTCGTTCTCTGAGCAGGAAGTTTACCGAGCCTCTAATGACGTCATGCAACGACCACACAATCAGTGCAGCTGAGCTGAGAAGCCTTTGCTCCGTCATCGCGTTTTCTCAGAACTCAGCAGGTGATCTGACTAGCAGATGACAGCGATCATCGCCACGTGGGGTGCTCGCAACCACAACCGACCTTTTCCCGGGATTGACAGAAATAAATTTCTTGCAAGTTGCAACCATTGCGTTTAGGTTGATTCGCTAAACTCACCAACAGATATTCTTCCAAGGTCAAAAGATCTTGCTGGGCAAAAAACAAGCTCGATTGATTGTTTGTGTTTCGTTTTGGCAAGGTGTAGAACAAATTCAATCATTACAAGTTTAACACTGTTGTTCTTTTGCAAAGCGGCTGCATTTCCAAAATACTGATCAGCTACTTCGGTCATGGCCAAGCTTCCAAGACAAGAAGCCAAAAATAGTGGCTAATTGTGTTGTTAGGTTTTCTTCGTTGCGCAAAAAAGACTGTAATGCCACGCCCTTTTATTTAATATGGTCTATTTATGAGTCCTGAGAAAGTAAGTTCATAATGGCTTTCGTTTCCTTATGTGAACTACTCAAAGATGATGTACTGAAACATCGTAACATGAAGGTTGTCAGATGTTTGTTCTTTGTTGTTAGTTATTAATATTTTTTTTCACTCACTGGTCGTCGTTTTCTATCAGTGAAACATTATCAGACTGCTCCAGTACCAGATTCTTTGCAACTTATATCTCTAGTTTCACCAACTCTCGACCAGGATGCCACATGCCGCGCAAAGCATTGGTGCAACTTAACCGCTTGTGCACTGGACACGGCCGGTTTAACGCGAAACTCTACAGAATGGGATTGGCTGATAATGAAAACTGTGTGTGCGGCGACATCCGACCTGCCAGTCACATCCTCTATCACTGTACTGTTATGGCCCCTCCATGCAGCATCACCAACACCACCAATGAAGACCTGATTAAATATCTTCGCAATTCTTCCTTTTAGACCTAACCGCGTAGTCCTACCACCTGTCAGCTGTGTGTATACGACAGAAGAAGTAAAACATTTTTCAGTGTCGAAGAAAAAACTTGAAGAATACCTCAGCCGAAGTGAGAGTTTATCCCTGGGGGGTCATTTCATGAGATGTTAATGCACAGACCAGTAGCGTAGCCAGCCCAAAATTTTGGGAGGGCCAAAAGTTTTGACTTTAGCCGAGCAACAGTGTTTTGTTTGGGACACCACCTCTCTAAGGACAAAATGACTGGATATGGTAAAAATTTGGGAGCACGGCCTCTAGGTCCCCCTGGCTACGTCTATGGCACAGATTTTATTTTCCTTCGTTTGCCCCGGAAACAGGTTGCTCTCTTGGCCAAGCACGCATGGAAAAAAGTGTGCTTGAACTTATTGTGGCCCGTGCTGACAAATTCATTAATGCCAGCCCGCTGGCAACATCGACATGACATTCACTTCCCGTTGAGTGAATGATGAGATTCACGCAACGGGAAGTGAATGTCTTGTCGATGTTACCAGCGGGCTACATCTGATGCGGCGAACAAAAGCAAGGGTGTCAATTAAAAGCCTGAATGCGGTGCGTGGCTGTCTACGACACTGTTGTACTGTATTGCTGATGGGAAGATACGACGTTAAAATGTTCTCGGAGATCCACTGCATTTCAAACGATCTATTTTGGGAAGCGCTGTTTCATGAAACAGATAAAGCAGAGGCAGTGATTGAGGCTTGCTACTACGGCCACCAGCGTTTACGATTTTGATTTTTGAACATTTGACAGACGCGATTAAATTTCACCGTATTGTGTTCTGGAGAAAATCACGCACCGCCTGTAGGAGCGAAAAGCTCTCTTAGTTTAATGACATTCTAGTGCAATGGTTCTCAACCTTTTTCCTACCACGCCTCGCCTAAGTGATTACCGTTTGTTTTAAGCCCCCTTGATTTTAAATAAGCTGTAAAAACAAATTATTTATTGGTAAATTTGCTGATCAAACTTCCCATGTTCTATGGCGCGTAAGGGCTCGCGCTACCCTCGAAATTTAGTGACCAGGGGGAGTGCTCCCCCGGTTAAGAACCACTGTTCTCGTCATTGAAGTGAGCGTCAAACCAACACGATTAATTTTGTGCAAGTTAGGTTCGAAATGTGTGTTGGTTGGTGTTATGCGCGCTTTCTACGCATCCACAGTTTGGTTTTCCTGTTGCTTTGTTCACGGCGCCGAACACAATTTCCAATGCATTCATATGATGCGTTCATATGATGCCGTTTGAAATATTTGAAAGCAGGCAACTTTGCGGCTTTGAAACCAGTCTGGTAGTTCTTAAATGAAAAATTGTGGCATAGTCGGTCCTTTTGACCTTCCCCTGAACGGAAACGACTTCGTTGTGGCGCGCTCGGTGCGCAGGTCACGTGATGTGATTTCCTCTCGAATAGCAAAGATAAAAAGGCTTTGTTCTTGCGCAGTGACGTAGTGTATACAAATGTGCGCTATGATCAGATTGCAGTGAAGTGTACTGAGAAACGGTAACTTGTCAGAGTTCGTTTTTACGGCGATTAATTTTATTGATTGAATGATTCTCCAATTTGCAGAGGATGGTGCAAAGCGAAAAAGCATAGACAGTGAGCTTTCCGATGCCCTTTGCCAACTATTGCTGGTGAGCGTTTCATGGCTTTACCCAGTAGGGTTTCCTTTGTAAGCGAAATAATACATCTTCACTGTTTCCGCTCAATTTATGGAGTCATGCTGCAAATCGAAAACATATTGTGCCTCTTCGAGGCTACCTGAACAAGGAGTACCGAGCAATTTCTGGCAAGAAAAACGTAATTTTGTTTAGTGACAAGATCGACATATAAGGAGCATTTGTTGGGTAGCTTGAGGTTCGGGTGACTTGTAAGTTTTTTACTAGAAACGGAATTGAGTTTTCGTAAAACGATCCAGGTCCTCTTTGGTTTCCAACAGACTCAGATAAAACCCAGAGGCAAACTAAAAAACTCTTGTTACGCCTGCGAACAAAGCCTTGTTATTCCCTTATGTCAAAGGCAGAACATATTATGAGCATGCTCGAAGCTACTGTTTCTCAGTATTAGTTTGTTGCTGTACGCTCTGTGTTGCAAACCGTTTAAGACGCTTCTATGTAAACGAAACACGGGAATGACGTAGATGTAGCTTCCTCGTGTTATTTTTCCGGTGTCGCTAAAAATATTTTTCTGGATCCAACGTTTCCTGTCATTTTCAAAAACCTTTGAAACGAACACATCGCTCTTATAACAGCTGGTGCTGTACTGTGGGATCTGTGGAGTTTTTTAAACATGAGCCAAGATGTTTTTGTACATCAGCACGAGACTGAAAGCTTTAACGCACAACACGTAAACCTTTGTGCGAAGTGAAGGTGTCCAAAATGCGTGAGACGCCGAATATGATTTATTTTTGAAAGCTGGTGAAAGACCTGTTTTTAACATCTTTCAGTTCTGATGCTTTTCACTGAACAGTTGCATGTCTTCACAAAGTTTAATTGAAGTCTAGGATTTTCATTTGATTTGAATGAAGATTTTGTATTTCCGAGCGAGAAAGAAAATCCGTAAATCACCTCTTCGATATTTTCTATGCTGCAAAACAACTCAGAACAGGCGATAAAAAAAACAGCAACATATTACTATAAAGCATTTGACGTAGGTCATCTTAGAACCTGATGAGGATATCACCTCAATCTTATCTCCAATGCCTTGCTGTTCTTTATTTGCTCGATGTAGCTGCAAGGCATCAATCTCGTACAAAAATAAGGAAAACTTTTTTACGATGTCTTGGGAAATACTGGATGTTTGATTCGGAATCCGACAACCAGTGCATTTTCATGAAAAACGTCTCGTTCACTTCACTGCAAAGCATTTGCGTTTATTTATTTTTTCTCTTAGATCAACCCGCCCTTTACAAAAGGATCGATGCTTTTCCTCGGTTTGGCTTTGGTGCTGACCCCCGCCATCCCATGCGTGCTTTACGCAAGCATATATCACTTCGCACGAAACTGCACAAAAAAGCTCAAGCCGACGTCACCGGGGACTCCCCCACCAAACGGTAGGGTTGGCTGTTTCGCGAAAATCGCAAAACGGTTTCGATGAAATGCGTGCGAAAGCTTGATACACTTGTCATTGGATAATGGAGTAATGGAACCGTAGCATTGTCTTAACTGAGTAAATGCGCATCTACTTCTGTCAAAGCATACTGTTGGTTTTTCTTGGTCGTCACGCATTAAATCTGAAACGCGCCTCGGTGGCTTTTTGTGGCAAAATGCTTGGAAGATTTTGTATAAAACAACGTTATCACAAACGCTTTATGATTTCCAAACAAGCAACTGTTTCGTATTTAAACGTGTCCTCCCCCTTGGTGTGTTTCTTGACGTAATCCGCTTTCGAAACACAAATGTCTTTCGTTGAAGCGCCAACGGAGACGTCGCTGCACTGACGCCATACAGTGACGTCACTGCACTGACGCCATACAGTGACTGAGAGTGTGGGGATGCTTTTGTTGATGTTTGAAGCAAGGGTTGGATTATTTATCTTCAAACAAATGCCAACCAGCAGCCGCTTTGCCTTCGTCCATTTGTTTATAACCAAACGCGTGCAACCGCACATGGCAAGTGGTTGTCTTGACCTTTATTCAAGTGGTTGTCTTGTGGTTGCAAGTGGTTGTCTTGACTTTTACTCGCTGCGGCGTTTTGCGACCGTGACACTGTGGATCTCGATGTCATAATGAAAAGGTTTGACCTGTTGCTGCTGAAACCAGTAACCGCGTGTCGCGCAGCCACAAGCAAGGCAGCAGGCGAAATGCGCGTGGCGCAGAAACAGCGGTTTTCAAACGACGCGGTAACCGCTTGTGCCGTTGCAGCGTATCAACCTGTGTCGAGGCACCGTTCCGACGCATCGCAACCCCCGAAGTCGCATTCGGGATCGGTCGGAGAGCTCGACAGCAACCCCAAGTCACGTGACCGGATGTTCGCGAACGGCGCTGCCGGTCAGGCGGCGACCAAGCGATCGTGGAGGCCGTCGCTCATCGCACGACTCCTGGCCAAAAGCGACGAAACGGCGACAGACGCGCGGAAATCGCAACGCGACTCGCCGTCCCACTTGTCCGCCAGCAGAACGAAGTCCAACTTCGTGCAGCGCAGTCATCAGCGCGACATGCGCTTGCTGCGCACACTGACCATCATCCTGGTCTTGCTGCTTATCAGCACCGTGCCGCTGGGGGTGCTCTTCCTGGTGAGCTTGGGAGAAACGGACAAGCGCTACGTGCAGACCACCAAGGTGCTCCTGACGTCATCGCTCGTCAATTCCTTCCTGAACCCGTGGATTTACTTGTGGCGCTTTCGCGAGATACGCCGCTGCATAAACGCCGCCCTCCGTCGCTGCTTGCCGTGCTGTGACGAGGCGTTGCGTCGCAACATGACGGAAACGCCGGCGTCAGGCGAGCGTCGGCGCGGCGAGAAAAAGCAGCTCTACTTCAGCTCCGCTAAGGACAGGTCGACCAAAATCGCAGAACACAAAAGCGGCGCTCGAGCGGACAGTTCTGCATGGAGGGACACGGGGGGTACAAGCAGCAACAGCGCTGTGTGAGCCGTCGTCGTGACTCAGCTACAAGCACCTGCATTGCGGAATCCTCCCCTGCCGAGCAAGGCGTCTCCCTGAACAGCGGGAGATTCACTGGAGGATATCCTCCTTAGACAAGATTTGGAGATCCGAAGTAAATATTAATATGGAGCAATCCTTCAGACTGCGGAAACGACTTTCATGTATTCACGCCGCTTCCTTGCTCAGGCATAACTTCAGTGACTCTATCTTCACCAATGCAAGCACTGGAACATATGTTTGATTGGCGTGTGGCATAGGCGTAGCCAGGGGGGACCAAAACGATCATGGACCCTCTCAAATTTCTAACATCTTGTCGTTTGTGCTTCGACAGGCCGTGTCCCAAACGGAATACTGTTTCTCGCTAATATTTGTCCCCTCCAAATTTTTTGGCCTGGCTACGCCACTAGTCGCGTGGGGCGTGTTAGATTTTTTATTTTCTTCGCAATTGAATGTAAGCTGTGTTGAATTCTTCAACGAACGATATCAAACTTATAACAGAAAGGCAGAAATCTGACTTGACTTTTATGAGAAGTGCCCTTAAATCGATATTCGATTTGACAAGAAATTTAAACTGTGCGTTGATCGATGTGTTGCACCTTTTTTACTGTGTCGTACTTTTTTCGGACCTGAGGACCGAATACATCGCTTTTGTAATTTACGTACGGCGATTTATTTGTGACGTGCTTTTTAGTTTCACCAATCAGGGGCGCTCTCGTTGAACGCGTTTCGCCTGCGTTTGTGTTGTTGTTTGTTTCGAAATTAACTTAGCCTTTGATCAAGCGTGAAAGTCACGTGACAGCGACAAGCCTGATGCGAAACACTTGTTGGTTCTTTGACTCATGGGGAACACCATTGTTTTCCTTTGTTCTGCCGAATGGTCTTCCGTGTATTTCAGGATATCTTGCTTTGTTGCTATAACAACCACTGCCAAAGCACTGGTTCAGATTCAAAGAGTTGCCCGATCACAGTCTCTGTAAAACTGGTCAAAGTAAGTCATGGCTGTGAAATTCAACAACGAAAAAGCGTTTTGCTGATATCTGTTTGATTTCTGTTGTTGGGTTCGTTCTTCGGGGTTCTACAATCCTCCACAACGTTCTTCGACAACATCGCGTTGCATTGATATGAAACCTCTGCTTACTTGAAACGTGCTGCTGATTTTTAGTAAAGCAGTGCATTCAAGAAACAATTTTATAGTTTTTCTGAAGCATGTATCTGTACTTCTATATGGATATTCTTTCGATGCTAGAATTCGCAGCCTGTTTGTTCGACAAAGAATTAAAGGAAAAAACTTGGCCCCTCCAAGGTTCGTCGTAATGTTCAAGTCCAATAACTTGCGATTCCAGTTTCACATTTCCTCGGTGTTTAACTTGCGATTTACGTTATTCACTCCCGTTTTACCACCGAATTAGCTACGTTGAATGCTGAAAACTTTCTTTCTCCAAAATTTCTTAACCCAGCGTTTTTCGCTGGAGGTTCGCTCTGTGCGTGTGGTTTATTTCCAAACCAAACCCGGTGAACAAACTCGGAAAAGTTCGAGCAGTTATTTATATAACATCTGGGTTGATTCAACAAAATCTTAAGCGAAGATGAACTCATTCCTTGTGTAAGTTACAGTCAACTTTTCAGAGCAAAGCTTGCATTTCGAAGCACTGGTTATGTTCAGACGATTAATCAAATACTTTTGAGGTTAAGTAGCTGTTTTTCCATGGTCAGTTGGAACGTTTATACACGTTTTTTCTATTTACTGTTGCGGGGAAGTAGAGCTACAGAACGGCGGAGCATCTGTCCAAAACATGTACAGTACTGAAAAGGGAATCGCAATGAGACGGAGGTTAAGTAACTCTGCTTTTCATACCGTTTTGCGGAAGTTCTTGAGTAAAAGGCTTATTTAACAAAGAGAGTGATGAGGTGCAAGGGTTTTAATGACTTGAAACGATTGTATTCATGTCTAAAACTGAACAGGCAAAATATGTTAGTCGATTGTTTTTCTGCTTTGAATCACGTATTTTGGTAAACAGTACATCTAACTTGAATGACGATTCGGTCAAGCGCAAGATTTACTCCTTCGCAAATTGTTCGCTACTTGTGTNTATTGTGACATCACAGAGCAGCAACATGAGTCACGCTGCGGTGCGGAGGCACATCCCGTCACACTTGCTGTGCACAATTCATCAACAACTTAATGATTATGACGCAACAGTAATTCAGCGGCGAGCCCAGAACCTTGAGTCACATTCTCAATAAAGGGAAACTAAAACTGAAATCAACACTGAAAGCTGGTGCGCAAAAAGAGTCGTCTTATAAAATGGGTAAAAATTTGACCATGAAATTGAATTCGAATTTTCGCTGTCAGCATGTTGAGGTTGCTAACGCTATACTTTCCAGCCAAATACTTTTCTGATTTTAGGCAAAGGTCCCTCGTCTCGTAAGGCTCGAAAATAAATCATGGTTTCATGGTTTGGGCTGCGGCTCTCGACGAAGTTACTAATTTCAACGTGACGTCAGATAGCTTCCGACTTACCATTTTTTTATTCTGCTTGTATCCATGGCAAAAATTTGTTCAAGTTTAACGTTGTTGTCCGTGCCAGAATGACAATCGTAAACATTTTCCTACTAAAAGATACCACGTGTTTCTGAAGGAAAATCGAGAGCCATCTTAGATGTCGCCAGTAAAAGATTACGAGGAATGTTCTGTAAAATTCTGATAAACAGCGTACTCCCTTCGATGCTGCACAACCCTCAAAACTAAGTGAACAGCGTGTCATTCACCTATATCTGCTTCTGATCCTAGGATGCCTGGTACCTACAACGTAATTCAGGCATCTATTATCCTCTTTGGTTTCTTGTAAAAATGTCAGCAGAATTTTATGATATTGTTGCATAAAGTGGACTTTCGCATCAATCTTTTTGCCAAAAATCAGCTTTGTTAAGTTGATTTCAACGGATGAGCGATGTGAAAAAGTTCATGAAGGGTTGTTGTCTTTCGGTAGAGAATACGAACGAATGATTTTCTACATTTTGTAATAGGTCTGTAGTGTATTTGTCAACTCATCAAGTTAAATATTTATTTTCATGTAATCTTCTTGTTATAGTAAAAATCTTTTTTTACGGAGGCTCACTGTGTGTCGAAAGGAATCTTTTCATAGCCGAGAACCAGACGCTACGATATATATTTTCGCCAACTAGATAGGCATCATCAGCTCGGGATGACCCTCCCAAGAAGAGCCTGGGTTCGGCTTAACCGCCTCCGCACCGATGTCGGACGTTTCCGCTCCTGCCTGTACAAATGGGGTATGTCCTCCCCTGCGGCCTGTGAGTGTGGCACAGAAGAACAAACTGTCGACCATGTTGTCCTCCAATGTCCAATCCATCGACCTCTGCACGGCCCTGACGGGTCTGGACGATGAGACAACCGAATGGCTGCTCAACACCTGCCCCGAGATCTGGTGCGGCCAAGCAGTGGTTATAAGGCACTGGCTCAAAAGAAAAGAAAAAAAGCTCTTTTTCATACAGAATCTACGCAGGTTCAACATTATGAGATCCTACTTACGGAAATTCAATTTATTGTGAGATCTTACAAAATTTACTAAAAAAACCATCATCAGATTTGATTTAAAATTAGACCTTGTTTTTATCAATGAACATGATTTCACACATATTTTGAAACCGAATCCAAGATTCAATTTTAGTGTTTCCTGAAGGTCAGAAAGACTTTCCTCAGTCTCTGTTTTCGTGTTTCCTGAACATTTTCATTGGTCGTTACACTTTGCTCCTCTAACGTCATGTTTCATTCTGATGATGACAGGGTAAGATTGACGTCGTGCAGTGGCCAGGGTTAGCAATGCTCTGTAGGTATTAAATAACAGCCAATTTCTCTCATTCGCAATACTTTTATCGAAATGCTTATTCTGCTTTCGTATTCTTCTACATAGAGACAAGACTTTCATCACTGGTCCGTATAAACCAATGGTTTTCAAACGTTTTTTTACCGCGACCCATTATAGCAGGGGTTCCAAAATCCAAACCTAGGGTACATGTACCATTGGGGGTTCATTTGCCTATCCGAAGGGGTACATTTAAGGTTTGCAATAGAAGGTAAAAATATATTCACATGCTGGTTATTTTCAAACCTTTATACATAGATCACTTAATATTGTTTTCAAAAGTCATTATATGTATATTGTTAAATATATCTGTGAAAAATCATGAGAAAGTATTTTGTCATATAGAGTTTTAAGGGTACATGTTCAGCTGTCAAAATTCTGAAGGGGTACATCCTTATCTGTTGAAATGCTGTAGGGGGACATGCTCATTTGTCGGAATGCTGAAGGGGTACATGGTAAGAAAAAGGTTGGGAACCCCTGCATTATAGCAACCCACTATAACCCAGCGACCCAATCTAAAACTCCAATAAACAAATGTAATACAGCTGTGTACATAAAATATCTACAAGCGACCCCTCCAAAAATGGACTACGACCCCACTAGGGTCGCGACAACCAGCTTGAAAACCACCGGTATAAACGAAGGTAGGTGTCCAGACTATTACTGCTTCAAGCTGAACCAACCCTCAATTTTGGTGAAACAAACGTGTTCAACCGATACTTCAGACTATTGCATTTCTGGCGTTCTGTAAAAAACAGCGACACAGAAATCGCTTTGGGCTCGTTTTCCTAGACCTAAAGGTCTTCACACCCGACTCACTTCGTGAATTGGTACATTTGCAAGTTTTTCTTACATGTCAATTCTGTTTCTTCCGAAAGAGAAAAGATGAAAAAGCAGAAAAAGTTCTACAACCAACGAAATAACCAGAAAATTCAGCCAGTATCTATCGAAAAGAATCGCTTCACGGTGAAGTATAAGGGATCTATATATGGCATTCGCAGAACATATTTTTTCGCCTCATTAGTAGACATCTTCAACTTACAATAGCATCTACTAGCGAATACTTGAAGTTTTAGTGAGTTCAAAGGTCGTTTGGAGGTGATCTTCCGTTTTTTGTGTGTTGATGACACGATCCAAAAGGATTGAAGAAAGGACCCATAAAGTTCAAGATAGGACCCACAAAAAAACAAGACCAGAGACCAATTCAGTTACCTGTTGTTCGCCTTCTGTGCTCGCCAATTCAGGCCAAATTTTGTTGGTAAACCTTCAGAAATAGAAGAAAGTCAAAGGTCGTCGACAATATGGATTGTGATTTCCAACGTGTTTAAAATATGAACTCGTTCATCTTCAATGTGGCCTCATCATGTACATCTTCGCTGGAAAAATGTTCAGTATGGCCTTAACAATAATTAATTGATGTCATCCAGGCAGAACTTAAACCAACTTTTTTTTGTTCGTCCGCGAACAAGGCTCTACTGATTGCAGGGTTTCTGCATATTTTGAATAACGCGTTCTCGTCACTGCAATTATTTTTATCAACTTCCAACACACCTTTAAGGTTTGGAAAAGGTTTTGCAACTTTAGAATTTTTCCAATATCTTGATCTGACGTTTTGTTAATGAACGTGCGGCAATAATTTGCTTACCGCCAAGGGAACCTTGTGAAGTAAAACTTGCGTTTAATTTTCTAGACTTTTCCCTTTAGCATAGCATAGGCCACATGTACTAAAAACTGTAAAATACTACTAAAAACACTGTAAATTGCTGATAAACAAATAACAGTAGCTTATTGAGCACATTATGCTTGAAGTAACAACAAGAGATGAGCCGAGGCAGTGAGACGAAGGCGGAAATTCAAAATCAAAGGAATCCAAGAACTCGCTATGGTATCACTGACTCATGTTAAAAAAGATTGTTATATCGCATGCATTTATTCGATTGTAAGCCGCGGCTTATAATGTTTTGTTTTCGTTATTTCGTGCGGCTTACAATCGGGGGCGGCTAACAATCGAATAAATATGTTATTTGGATTTCGGAGGTGAATGAATTTTTTGAAAGTTAAACTGTGCGAAACAAACGTGCACTTCAGAATAGAAAGCAAATTGTTTTTTCCTTTAAACCTGTTCTCCAATGAAATCAGTAAAACAATATTTAACTCCGATAATCGTGTTGTGTAGCAACATCGGATTTATTAGAAAACTACTCAGTTAAAATAACGAACACTTCTGAGAGACAAGTGTTACATTTAGTCTCTTAGCGGTAACATCCATGCTTGGTGTGTTTTGCTTAGTACGAATGTTTCTCTACTTAATATCATGTATCGCTGAAATAGAACATCTAC
>JGI24158J21664_10000974_pt1 | contig 29914 bp, 16 predicted proteins | sample Ectturendosymbi3_FD_21664 | JGI IMG/M metagenome (IMG submission 21664)
CCCCCCCCCCCCCTTAACTTTACTGGCTGGATCCGCCCTTGCTCAGAAGCACTTTTGATTAGTTCTTTAATCGCAGTAAAAAAATGAGATTATATTTGAATAAGAGCTGATGATGCCTACTTCGTAGGCACAATATATACTCTGTAAGATCTTTAGTGTCTGATTCTTTGCTAGGAAAGGGTTTCTTTCGATAGACAGTGTTGCAGTAAAAATCTCTTAATTTCGTGCCTGCTGTGCCAATGCATGTTTTTTAATTGTGGAACATGTAGGCACGGTGCGGCATTATATAATTGGGAAGGTAGGTCAGTTTATATGCAGGGCCGGCCTTAAGCCGATGCAACCGATGCAGCTGCATTGGGCCCCTCGCCTCTGGGAGCCCCACGTCTCTGGGGGCCCGGCGGCATGGTGTTTGGGCAGGTTGTTTATTTTTGCCAGATACTACTTGCTCTCGAGAATTCAGTAAATTCTCCTTATAAATCTCATTGTCACGTCCGTCCAAATCAAAGAAACCGTTGTGTTATCATGTACATACATGTCAACTCAAGTATTTTACCGTTTTTTTGATATTAAAAAAGGACATAAAATCTTCAACAAAAAGGTCATGGCACGGTTGACTGAGCGCGACGACGTCACAACACCACTCCTCAGAGGGGCCCCGCGCCTAGGTCTTGCATTGGGCCCCGCACTTGCTAGGACTGGCCATGTCTATATGGCATAGAGTATAACGTCTGCCAAATACTGCATCACCCGAAAATGAAAGCGTTCGCCAACGCCACACACACACACACACAAGGCCTATGCAGTCGCAACGCGACGATGGGAACGGCGGAAACATAAGATGTGCGGAACGTTCTTACACAACACAAGAATTGTCCTTCGAGTGCCTTCGACGATCGCCTGGGCAGAGATTTGTTTAGGGTGTTGAAGAGATCGTCCGTTTCTCAACCGCACGCACTTGGTCTTCGACGAAGTTGTTCCGATGGGAAGGCAAGAGGCAACACGACCGGACTCCGACGAAGATTGCATCCGCGTTGGAGAATTTCCCTGCTACAGTCATTATGCCGAGCGCTTGGCCAGACTGAAGCAAGTTCCAATTTTTAAGGTCTTGGTACGACCCGGCCGAGATTCAAACCACGCCGAACTGCGACTGCGTCCGCGCCAGATTGTTTATTAAGACGATGGTGCCTAGATCCGAAGTAATGGTATGCATTTTGTTCAGCCCTGTGTATTTTTGTCTAACCTCTGAATCAGCCCACTTTACATATCCTGTGCTTTTCAGAGTCTTCATTTCATCTCCACTGCTGTATGTGACGTTTCTGTGTGACGATGGGAGATCGAAATAGTCATCGGCGTGTGTTTTAGTGGTTGTTCCTTTTATATTATTGCCTGAGTGTATGACCTAACACCCCCTTCGCATTGTGTAATGATGAAGTGTTTTATGTATGCTCTATATAGGTTCGTCAATGGCAAGGGAGCGATTGTAGGCTTGTGTTAAATGTGATTTTCCTATTTGGCGAAAATCACAAAAAGTCGCGTTTCTGTCGAAGTAATTTAGATCAGCAAGTTTATTCGCACGTGGCTAACTGCTGCCAGTAACTATCAACAAAGCAACAAAGTAGCTTCCTGCAGCCTTGCTGTCTGATGTGACATTTTGTTTGACGACAAAGAAGTTCGTTTACAACGCACGTAACTATTTGAACATGATATGACACGAGATTAAATTATATGAAAAAATTTGGCACGCATCCCTTTTCGAGTTGAACACTCCTGGGTTAGTCCTTTATTTAATTTCAAATAAACCCTGCCACAGTGGCGTGTTGCATGCAGCTTAATGCTCTGGTTAGGGATAGATAAGTCTTTTAAGTAAGTGTTCCTGTATTGCAGCCATGTCCAATCCATATGGCTTACTGGGCAAAACATTATGTCGCTATCTTAACCAGGGCGCACATTGAGTGATATATTAATGAGGGCCGCACAATGAATGGCTTACTTTGATCTTATCAAACTAAATTTAGCTTCAGCTAATCTACTGCAAGCGTTCGAATCCTGACTGCCATGGTAACAGACGTGATAAAATGGCACTGAAGACCACCTGCATCAAAAATGTCAAATTCAAGATTATCAAAATAAGGACAGGTTGTCAGTACATAGGATACTTTTACTACAGCAAAACCTAAAATGGGCCGCAAAAAAACGTCGACTGAGCAACATGCGGCCGCGGGTTGGACATAGCTGCTGTAATACTACGCCGATGGATCGGAACCCTTGCACACATGACAACAGCATACGCAGTTTTTCTTTTCCGAGTTTTACGCACCTTCCGACAAAAACAAACGCTGATTGATATCAAAACTGTGCATCGAAGCAAAAGAACAGTAATTTGAGAAAATTTTTGGTGTTTTGCCCAAGAACATTTTTGGGATTTTACGCAAGCAGAGGAAAGGCACTTGTATCCCACGCGGTGGTGTTCGCAAAGCAATAAAAAACTGTAAAGAACAGAAACAATGAAACGCAAAAGTAATGAGAAAAAAACAAACAAAAAAACAAAAACAAAACAGGCATCAATCGCAGATTAAACGATGGGGAAAAACAAAAAAGAACATGATACAGAGAGTCTTGGTCTGCATGGTAACCGACCGCTGTACTTGTTACATCGCACCTTCCGCAACAGCGTCTTGACGAGCCAAGAACTATTTTGAAAACGTTTGGCTGCAATTCTTTTTTTTATGGAAAGACTAAGTAGGGGCGCAACGAGGGGGGAATGAGGGGCACAATTCCCCGGGCGCAGAGTCACTATGGGAGGCCGAAAAGTCNCAAGCATGTCACAAATACTTTCTTCAACGCAGTACATTTGCTTCCGAAAGACCTCAGGTTCGAACATGGGAGCGCCAAACTTACTTCTTGCTCCAGACGCCATCTAACCTCGTTGCGCTCCTGAGACTAAGTTTTCTTTATTCCAAATTATACTCTTGTTTTGCGAAGTGTTTGAAAAGTCCACGCATTAAGGCCTTTGAAAACACTTCAACGATACTTCATTCACTCATGTCAACTTAAATTTCAAGGTACTCCATGAACGTGTTAGATAAAGAATTTAGTAGCTCCAGCGTCTAGTTCGTATTACATTCACGACCAGCTTTGTCGATTAACCATATCCATCAACAGCATTAAAAACCAGCACGTGGGATTTATCACTTCCGGCGACTATAATTTGCAAGAAAACTTTAACCAAAAATATTTTAAAAATATCTTGTATTCCGATCGAAACTTTGGGTTGACTATGGCGTAAATGAAAGGGTTGATGCAGCTGTTCAGCCACGTTATGTTTGACGCCGCCATATGTATCCTGACATCCAAAGTCCTCCTGCAAAAAAGCGTTAAAAACGTGACTTTCTGAAGGCACACGCAAAGAACAAGATTCTACCTATTACGTGATAACAAATTACTGTAACAACAACGAGTTTGTTTTTCCTGTAACCTTATTTTGCAGGAAAATAACGAGCACAGCTTGATATTCTCAACACATGTTTAAAGTGGAGAGAACGTCTACTGCGGTTGTAGCAAGAATTGGTTGTGCCAGTACAGGTCAACATCGAGAGTCTATCCGCGCAATAACACTAAAAGTCTAGCGACAGGTTACGTGGAGGTTTGATTTCCAAAGGTGGATGGTATGAAAACGTATTAAATTAAAATTACACAAAGAAAATATATTGCCGATCATAACCAAGTATACAAGGCGCCACTAAATTATCAAATGTCTTCTTGATTGGAAAATAATTGACCTAATGATATGGCTCGGGTATGACTCAGCAAGCTACCAACGCAAAATCAATGTGCGGTTATTTTTATACAATTAGAGACAAAACGTTTTTGACTTCAAATCATCATCAGCATCTCTTACTTGCTCCAATGTAAGTGTAGTACATGCCTCATGATAACGAGATATAGGAGTGTGTTTCAGTAATTTCCAATATTAACAACTTCAATTTATTTCCACAAAACAGTTTCCAACAAACTTCGCGCGAAAATCCGAAACATGTGTCTCACCTTTCTGGCAACAAATTGACCACCAGACTGGGAGTGAATAATAGGATGAAAGCACCGCAAATAACTGCACTAACACGGAGTAATCGCTTCTCTTTGGTCAGCTTCTGTGTGTTAATTAGATTTTTAGCAATTCGAGCTTCTTCCGTGCTGAGGTTGACCGCGCTTCCTGCATTTCTCGTATTCTGTGAAAAAAGAATTTGTTGAAAGGCAACAAAATTTTTATTCAATCACAGTTGCAAACAAATCCTGCTGGCCACACCTACGGGAAAGCAACCCAGGTGTCGTCCATGGACTAGGTGGAGTGAATACATCTTCGACCTTGCTTGGTCCCGTCTTGATGTGGAGCCAGAAGGACTATCTGAAATTGCTGTTGACTGTGAGTCATTTCGAGCCCTCCTAGGACTGCTGCCCCGCGACCCTCCCTAGAGAAAAAGCGGCCATGAAAATTAATTAACCAATTATAAACTGGATGTGTTGGAAAAATTACGCTGTGAAACACAATATCCAGAGTTTACGCCGCTTGGATTCAAACCAACACGCTCTTCCTTCTCTGACACGCAGTGCATGGAATTGCACGCAATGATGTCGTTCGTGTCTGCAAGTCATGCTCTGAAAATGACTGCAAGTCATGCTCTGCTTTTTCTGTATCTTCTGCAATTGCGTGTCTCATTGCGGTGCAAAACGTAATAGGTTCAAATAGCTTGGACCTGAATTGCGCCGCACGAACGAACTTGCTGACATCGGGCGGTGGTCTGTCTACTGCGCTGCAGAGGTTCTTAAACTTTTTCAGTCACGCCCCCTTTGGCGTTAGTCATTGATACTCGCGCCACACCTATAGCCTCACAATGAAACACAAAAAACAGAACAACAATTTATTTGCCATTATCCTTCTTTTCAACAATATGGCGCTGCCATAATCCCGCCCCCTTTGCGAACCTTTCACGCCCACAAGGGGGGAGCGTCCCCAGTTTAAGCATCCTAGGGTCTACTGCGATTGAATTGCAAAATGAGGAGTTCTTTTTCCGGTTACCGTACGCAACTTACTGAAAAACTGGGCAATCAACGACAAACGTTCTAGAAAGCTACAACTGTTTTGACGCTTTTCAATCACAACTTTATAACATTTTTGAAAATCTTTGGTCAGATTTGTTATGATTGCCTTCATCTTTTTTGTGGTAATTTCCATTCGAAATCAAATCACTTTTGATCTGATGATGAGCAACAAAGCACGTACCTTAACAAATCGAAGCATTTTGCTTTAGCGATAAATCAAAGATGGTGGGAATGAAACTCCTGCGGAGGGTGGCAGGAAGTCAACTGTTCACTTTAATTTACAAAACGGAAACAACAGAACAGAGGAAACAAAATTTTACATCTTGTTTATGAGGAATCGTCATAACAAAATATTTGCGTCAACCTCCAAAACTCCCGTCTGCAGTCGGAGTATCCGCTTCTACACTGCGTTTCATCCTATATGCCATATTTCTTTTGTTTGATAAAGCAAAAACATGTCTGAAGTTTTCACCACCGTATGTTTCAATTTATGTTTTTCTGATTTGCTTTTCACAGCAGAGCAATTTGAATATCTTTGGCGGCGAGTATTTTTCAGGAAACACTTCCATAGGGTTTGCTTTTTTGCGCGGTTATCGCAAAATCTACCTTCACAGGATGTGACATCGGGAAATCGATGTATGCACATACCAGAGACGATAGAGACGATCGGACTGTCGCGTTTCACGATCTAGATCCAATTCCTAATTTTTCTAAAATTCAATCCAAGTGTAAACACAGTTCAAAAACATTTTTAAATGAAAAGTCCAAATGGATCCACTCAGGCCCGTAACTAGCTTGAGACACCAGAGGGGGCAAAGAGTTTTCTGGGAGGGTCCCAAACTTTTCAAACTATGTCCAATAGTTTTAAATTATGCCCAACACATTTTTCCAGTGGGGCGAAAAGTTTTAGGGGAGCTTCGCCACCCCTGCGCTCCTAGTTACCGTCCTGGATCCACAATGTTAAAAAGCCACAGCTTTTCACGCCTCGATTCATTTCCAAAAACCTATCCAGTCTTGATCTTAAACTTTTAAAGTATTTTACAGTACGCATCCAAGTCCAAAAAACTCGCTGTAGTTCGGGTCCGTTTCAATCCCAACCCACTCCAGTGATCGTCTTTGGCACATACAGGTTCACGCAACGCAGCAACCCCATCACCATTGCTCACTGTCGATGACTCAACACTGACAAGAGTCGTTTTTGGTCAATAACTTGTCCCAACCTGAAGTTCGCCACATCATTCAAATTCGACGTGGCCGAATTGAAGCTGCTGGGCCTAGATTCGACTGATAGACCTGCTGCTCGTGTCCGCCGCTGCCATAGCACAAAGGGCGCCAACATGTAGTGATCGGTGCAGACAATACATTGAATGTGGCATTCCTGCTGTGCAGTAGAAAGGTTGGAAGCGGATTTTGGCATTTAAATGTGAATTACAGTATGGGCCGTTGATGAAACGATTGTTGAACACAATCAGTGCAGCATTTTTAAACTTTGTAAAGGACTTGCTTCGCTTAATATGTCATAATTCAATAAGATGTCATAATTCATCAACCTATTTGATAACAAGTGTGATTTTGGCTGGACACAAGAAAGTGATTTGTTCGCTTTGAAACTTTTCAAACAATTCGACAAAATATTTCGAAGCTCTATCACTAACCAGGAATCATAGAATCAATATTTTATGACACGCCCGTTACCAGCCTCCACTCTCCCATGTGACAAAATGTAAAATATATATGACATACACTGCTGATAATTACATGCTGAGTTTTTGTAACAATCTGTCTTTTGACTGGTCGTTATTGCTAAACTATAGCTACTGGGAACAGAAAAATAGTTGTCTCCAGGTTACTGTGCGTTTCACCACCTTGTTTTAATTTCTCACAATCAAACTGCGGCAGTATCTGATTTGCTTGAGGAAAATTGATGTTGCTGAAGCTTCGAGATATCGTTTTTCAGACTTCATATTAAATGAAAAGCTTTCCTCCGCGTAGCATTTGAAAAAGTGAAACTAACCACTGTAACACTCTCAAGCCTGTATACATCGTCTTGATTTCACAAGAGATTGTTCTTACCAAGTGGAAAAGCATGAACCAGGCGCATAAGACCTCCGTGTGGATCACCCGCTGTTAACGAAAGTCAAATTTCTCTTGATGCCTTTTCAAGCATTGTCGGCAAATTTTCAAGGCATCACGCCAATTCCATACGGAAATTGCGTTGTTGGCTTCGTGCGAACGGTTTAGATGATTTTATCGAAAACATAAAGCATTGCTACACAATCACAGCACACAGCACACATCACAGAACACTGCGCGAAACGGACAAGAAAACGTCGCGGAATGATTAAGAATTTTTTGTATTTTGCCAAAAGTACGAGAACAAAGTTGACTTTACGTTTTTGTTCAGTACACTTGGATTTCATTAAATTTTCAGTTTAGCTGTAGAAATTCCTGCCTTTATTTAGGCTGTTACTGCGAAAACGCGCACTAATTCTCTGGCTTGTAATTCTTGCAGTCCACACATGTAACTGTAGCAGGATGTAAAGTTCGATACTTAGTGGATGCGGCACTAGCCTAAGGCGCATTCAATGAAATCAAAGATTAAAAATTACCTTTAACATCAGCGAGGCGCCTGCATTTGCCGCTTTGTCACGCTCCCACGGCAGTGTTTCCTTAGCCACCGTGGATGACGTTGATCTTTTCAATTTGCAAAACATGATGACGTAAGCGGCAACCATCAGCGCTATGGGTAAGAACTGAAAAATGATCCTGATTACCTGAAAAAATATAACTGCAACTGAAACTAGGGTCGAGCAACAAGTAAAAAGTATCCTTGAAAAACAGCCAGATTTAACTTTTCTTCCAGAAGTTCTGAGTTACGCGGGAAACAACAAGATCAGATCCTGGAGACTTTTTAGAAATTCCGCTGAGACTAAGAGTTCGAGTCTTTGTCCTTCAGGGTTCGCGAGTAACAAGGTCCCATTGTTCATGAAGCCGAAACTGGGAGTAGAGGCCATCATGGGACGTACACAGCCCGTGGGCCGGACTTTTTTAGAATTACAGACCGAAGGCCGGGTCGAAATTGCTTTGGGTCATTCAGAGGCAGGCAGTGAAAACGTCGGCCCAATGACCTCACCGGCGCTATTTTGAATGACATGTAAGCGGATGCTTCGTTTTCTTCCACATGGACAACATTTTCACTGAAGCCCCTGCGAGACCAGCTTTGTTGTACGGCCCACACTGAGATAGCTCGTGCTACTTTGTTGTATGGGCCAGGATGGATCGGACATAAAGGTTAAACACTGATGGGACTTGGTTCGGGATGGGCCTGTATCATGACTGGTCGAGCCTGGCCAGGTCATAAAAATGTCGGTCTCTCGAGGTTTCTAACTGGGAGATTGCGTATACGGTATATGATGCGAATAAGGTGATTCAGTGAATAGATAGGCATTGGATTCACATTTCACAGTCTGTTTTGATGTCAAAGTGGGACTCAAACCTCCTCAACCCTACACAGCTCAACAACCCTGGTAGCTTTAACTTGCGCCTTGCGCTCAAGTTGCCCAAACGCCAGGCGAAAATGACAACAGTGAGGTTTTTAGTTAATGCGCTGCAATTCAGATTAAACACACACCTGCACTTGACACGGCCAAGAAAAAGGAGCTTAAGTAGCTTAATCTTTACGAGCACGGCGTCGTTTAAAGCAACGAACGGTTTCCCCGTCGGTTACGACTTTAACATTCATCGATGTCAATATGGAATGCGCCCGTTCAGCCTACTTCCCACAGAACAGGGGATTGCATAAATTAATTTTATGGGTGTTTTTGACGCTGTACAACAGTCGAGTTTTGTAGCGCCAGCCCGTATTTGCATGACTGACATGCGCAATTGAAGAAAACAGAGAAAAACAGCCCAAAGCAACGGATACAACGCATAACAACACAGGAACAGAATGTTCCCAGAGTACGTCTGTACCCAGTGCGCCACTCGAGAAGGCTAGGACCAATTTCCCAGGTCTTGGCAAGTAAACAGTGAGATATTGATCTACATTATAGTCTACGGGTATTACGCGAAGTAATTAACGTACTTTTTCGTATGGAATGATTGGAACGCACGATAAACGCATACCAGTGAATGCCTAGTTGGTGTGTGTATGCCTTGCGTGTTTTTGGCCATTCTATACAAATACTAGTTACGTGATACAACAAATTGGTGGATTTCCCTGAACGTTTTAATGTTTATCATCACTTATGATGAAAACAACATGAAAACGTCGACAGGACTTTGATGAAATCATTGCACCACTAAGGCTAGCGCCTGTTGCAAGATTGTCGTTAAATAAATAAATAAATCATTGCGAAACTTGTTTGTGCAGCTTGCGACGCCAAACTGAAAATCTGGACTATTTTGCGAAATACCCAAATGCTTCGTCGGTTGGCGATCATCGAACTTTCGTTGACAACTAATTTTAAGAGAACGCGCAGCTTGGCGAGCTGTGGAGTTGCTGCCGGTTTTTGCTGAAAGAGACTGTGACGCAAGACTAAGTGGACGAAGCTCCGTTTCCTCCTTTCTCAATCGTTTTCAATTCACGGCAAAATGATGCTATTACAAAATTGTTGCGTCCGTACGCGCACTGGATTGTTGTGTTCAAATGTGCTACTAGGTTCGGTTCTTCTATGGCCTTTCCCGTCGTGTTTAACGATAAGTTCGGCGAAGATTACAGTCTCTGATGTACGATTGGATCGAATACGTTCGCCCGTCTTGTAGAAGGAAACGCCAGGAAGTACGCTTCAGTGTCAGTTAGGTTTGGTGGTATGTCTTTAAATGACCTTCTTTTACAGGGTCCTGATTTAACCAACAACGTGGTTGGCGATTTGTTGAGGTTTCGACAAGAACCTACTTGGCTCTTGCCGCAGATGTTAGGACAATGTGTTCACCGCGTCGATGCTGCCCAGCCCTCAAGAAAGGCCTTCGGCACCGTAGGTTTTTCCTACATTTATAATCCTTGTATTCTCCTCGACGGAGTCGCCGCAAATGACTCCGTTCATTGTCTCCCGACACCAACAACATCTCATGATGGATGAAGTCACGCGTGTCACGCGACTTGGTAAAAATAAACTCGCGTGTGCGTCATGCTGCTTGGCTACGTCGAGGTTGCGCGAATGAGTTAAGATGTATTGTGAATAAGCGATGCCAAGCAAGTTTACTGACAGTTTCAAACAACTAAATACAGAACAGGACATGCGTAAGGGATTGTTGACATGCATACAAGATTGCTGACAGGAGTTAGGGGGTTGTTTACAAGCGTTAAGGGGTTGTTGTTGATCAGCATTTTCGCGAGCATAGACACCGTACGCGGAGAGGGAGGGGTTTGAAGTCCTGTTACTCCATTTCAAATTTCAAAACTGGCAATTTTCGAGCCGATACTATCCGCAAAATAATCGATAGGCACATTGAAAAAAGACCACTGAAAATCCAAAACATGATTGCAGCCAGCTTTTTGTAGTTGCAAGTTGTCAATACTGCTATTGTCTGAAGACTGAACAATTGCCCGCATAGAATAAGAATGTTTCAAAGTAGCTTTGTCTCAACCTCACTGACGTTTATCAAACATGCCATCTGAGTTGCAAGAAAACCACAAAAATATTGTCGCGTAGATGAATACATATTAAGTTAAGCCACGGTGACAATAAGCAGTATCTAGGGACCAGGGGTGAGCGAAATGACGTTGTTCCAACTTAAGCGAAATAGAAACATCTTACTCCTATATTGAATATCTAAGCTTTTGTCCACCCTGTTCGCCTATTTTGACTATAGACTGTGACAGCTGAAGTAAATGTATACGACCTTTTAACAAACAGTTTGTAGACATGGCAGTACAAGCTGTGCAAAAAGTAGAAATACCTGAGGGTTGCATATATACAGTTTGTTTACAGCGTCAATCAGAGATGTACCAATCGATTCCACTTTTTCAACCATTTCAGTAAACTCATTTGCCATTTCCATGCCCATATTTCGACAGTGCATTGCTAGTTTAACCATAAAATTTTGAAACAACTTTTCCTGTTTTTTGCAATGGTGAAATTTTCAGGTATAGAGAACTTTTCATTAATTTAATTTAAGGCTTTTATTTATGACTGACCGAAGGTGTCTTCAGTGAAGCTTCTACGTAATGTGAATACAGCACCATGAAATGTCTGCAGGAACTGAATAAAGAGCATTTTAACAGCACAGGTAGTACTCGTTTCCTCACGAGACATGTCCAAAGATTTCCGGGAAATTCACACAACACACCGCACACACGAGTAGGCCTATTCTAAAAGGGTTAACAGCTTCAGCAAATTGCCAAATGATTCAAAATTGCTGCAAGGTTTGATGGTTTTGCTACGAATTCAAGAAGAAGATTTCCAGAGAAAACTTAGTCGTGATAAAAATTTTCTATGTTTTAGAGTCTGCGTCACGTCACAAGCTCGTCCTGAAGTTCCATCCTTGGCAGCAGACGCACGCGTTGAACTTCAGCTTCCTTATAAGCTTTTCAGTGGTACAGCAGAAGAGCTCATTGCCAAGCTTTGATAAACGTAAAAGTCATGTTAAAGTCGCGTGCTTGCTTCTGCCAAGTGAAAACCAGATTTCAAACATTTAAGAACCGACATAACGCGTACTTCACCAAACATTAGTTTGGTGCAAACACAGAGTGCAGATAAATAGTAATGATTCCTCTGGCATTTGGCTTTCGCGTGCGCAAGAAAATGCGTTTGTGCAGTTCTTTCCAGCAACCAAACGAATTGTACGCGTTCGTTACCGCGGTGCTCGGTAGCCGCCTGTCGCTGTGGCAAGTAATTTCTCCAAGGCTCGCTGTTTTAACGGCGAATTTGATAAAGCCCGTTATGACTTCTTCACTCCTTCAACGATTTCCGGAACTTATTCAATCGCTATTCATATTCGATCGCTCAGACAAAAACCCGAAACGTACAAGTGACTGCGAAAGAAGCAATTTCACAACCTGCCCAATATTTTTTTTTACGCTTGGTTCTTGCAACTGATCTTCTTATCGGACATTGTGTTAATGCGTGTTTTTTGTTTATGTAGTGCGCATATAATATCACGCTTTTGCATAGAGCAAAGTCGTCACATGTGTTTTACCAACTTTTCATACATGGCCTACATATAGAGCGTAGTAGGCGGGGATGCGGGGGCATGTCACCCCTAACTAATTTGCTTTTGCGCAAAAATTATTTCAAACATGGAAAAAGATTTCGCGTCGATATTGTAATGCTTTTATTTTCTTTTGTCGGGCAATTTACAACGAAAAAGGAAAGCCTGTTCTCTTTGTAAATAGGCAATTTTTAAATAGCTTTTTTCATTAATAGCTATGTTTGAAGACGCTACACAATGCAATTTCTTTTTATAGATATATATTTTTTATATATAGACAGAATTTTCAAGACTATTTATAAAAAGCTGTTAACATTCTGCAATTTTTAGATAACGTCCGTGTGAAAGTGAGATCACTATTAGCATTGCACGGACATCCCCTAATTATCACGTTTTCATAAAGGGTTGAAGTAATAAAAAGCTAAAGCAAAATTCAGTAATAGACGTGATGATGCACATTGTCAGCTGCCAGCGATCAAACAAATTATTTTTATTAATTCATAACCAGTTTTCGTGAACAAGGTCACATGTCAGAAATTACCGGAGCGCCTCTCCACTCACTGGAGCTGTTCGTTCATAAACAATGTCTTTGTGGCATAAACAATGGCTTTGTGACAGATATCCTTACAATGTCTTTGTGACAGAAATCCTTACAACTTGTCGTCCAATGAACGAACGCAGCTCTGTCGATGCCGGATATTATTCAGCAAAAAAACTATGACTTCACAAAACCGGCACCGCAGGTGTGAACTTTTCCTTTCTGAAAGTTTTTTTTCCTAGTGGCCAGCACCATGGCTAAAACCTCATGCATTCATGCACTTTACAATAAACTGACTTTTGCTCAAGAGTCTTTTCAGTGATAGCAAAGTACACTGTGAAATTTGGCGCGGCACATCTTCATCTCCACATTATTCCCCTTGATGAAACAATTTTGCCCCAAAAACGCAAAAACGATTTAGAAATCAGTTTACAAAAGTGTTTTCCAAATATGATTACGTGTACTTGCATACTTAAGCATTAGTGCGATCAGAATATTTAGAAAATTTTTCGCACGTTAATATTTTGCGTTGGTACAAATTTCTAGCCAGTAAGCCGTGGTTTCGCGCTGCTAACTTGTTCAAACAGTATAACAAAAACAGCAGATTATTGACTGGTTTTTGGCGCAAGAGAAGAACAAAAGCAGTAAAAATCCGTTTTTATTCCCACCCTGATATGACTGCCCGAAGCATGAAAACAGGGTCTTGTGAAATAAGAGAAATTAACATACGTTTGGCGTGCGTATGCCACCCATGCGTGCAGAACTTGTTAAAGTGTGTGTGTCACCCTCACATCTCTTAAAAACATGCGTTCCACCAACTATTTGTAAGGGGGTAACAAAAAAGCTTTCGTTTGTGTCTTTACTTGACTTTTACCAGTGGTGGCAGCAGAAGCTTCAGTGTGTGTGATTAGCATTCCGGTGAAATTGCTGTTCACAAACCGCGTTTCTTATTTGATCAACGTATATGTTGATGGAGTTTTGAAAACCCTGTGCATGTTAGTTTTAAAACCTTAGATATAAAAAAGCCTCTGCACATGTTGGAGGAGTTTTTGAAGCCCTGTATGAATTATTACAAAATAAATTGCTGAGAAAATTACTAGGCCTATCCTTGATTTAATGTCACTTACTAACAGATAACAATACGCCACAACACAGCGTTTTCAACAGCGGGTTTCGGATGGCCAGAGAAGTTAGCCCGTACTTCACTTTATATCGCTTCGAAGCAGCAAAAGTTTTTCAGTAAAGAGCCAGCAGGAGTTTTACTGTAACATGGCTAACGTTGACCCCGTCAAGACTTGCCAACTGCTTCTGAGCAGTAGTCAGACAATCGTGTTATAAACCAGATAAACTTAATGAATGAGTTTTTGCTGTGTGATGGCCCTTAACAGGAACTCAGCACTGACATAAGCTTGGTATCCTAGTTGAAGGCACAGCTTGGTAACTTGTCATGTAGAAATATATAAAATAAAAAGTATTAAAAATGGAAATAGATCAAAGTATACACCAGGAATATATGAACTGCTCAAAGCCTTCCAAGTTTTAGCTTAATTCCGAAGAAATTTTCTATTTTTACAGAATCATTAAGGGGTCTTACGAGAGTTGTTTGCAAATGTATTCTAGAGTTAGTTTTCAGTACCTTGGCCAGCTCTTCTAAAAACGAATTTAGCGGCAAATTCCTGATGTGAATACATTTGTGCCTTTATAAACTGCTTGCAAGCAATTTTGTAGGTAAAAATAGCTCTTTTTTATCGTTTTTCACTTTCACCGTAACCCCTTGCAAGCGGAATTTAGAAGGAAAGTTTATAGTGTAACCTGCATATAAGCCAGCCAGGCTCCCTTAAGCCAAACAAATGTGCAGAGGAGCTGTTCTCTTTTCCAGCCAATGATACGCCGGTCGGGAGAAATGGATCCGAGTAGGAATGGAAGAAGGAAGATTGGTGCGATGAGCCATGAAAGAACGACGGCCAACTTGACTCTTCTTGAGGAGAAAAGGACCCTGCAATGACGCAACAGCAAATCAGACTTGCCATTCGTCTTACGCACGGACGAATAAATCGATCAACAAGTTCCTGTTGCAGTATATCAAGGTTACCCTTTGTTGCGCAAACAGCTTGACACAGTAACATGAATTATGACGACTGAATGCAGATTGATCGAGCACTGAAGGTTACCAAAATAAAAATTCCTTCCTCGTTAGCACTGTAACTCGTTGAAAGGTTGACTGCCTCCGGCAAGCTGTATCTACCGCGGTAGAGCACGGCGCATGACAGTGAGACTACCTTACGTTGACATGGCCAAGTAACTATAATACTGTACCAATAAGAATTGCATAAATGTAGATGCCACGACATCAAAAAGCTTTCTTTTTTGGCGACAATGAACTCGACCAAGAATCTAACGGCTAAAGAGATTAAGCTGTGTGAAGTTTACGGCAACCTTATTTTTGTCAAAAATTTTGACATTGACAAGACATTTATCGCAGCCTGTTTATTTAACAGCAACAATTTAGCGATTTTTATTCTTTAGCATATTAAACCATTACTTCTACATATATCAAGCTCGGTGTGACTCACCACGACAAAAATTAATGAAGAGGTAGTGTGTGAATGACGTCAGTAAATTAACACCTGACGTCACAAATCCAATGTTTTACGTCATAAATCCATTGTGAAATTTTTAGGAATTCTTGGTCTCCGGAACTTCATGAGACCTGACGATTAACTTCAGCTCCACCAAAACTGCCGTTTTTATGAAGTAAGAACTGACAAACCATGACGTTTTATCTAAGGCTGATGATTGTGAATCAAATTTTCAAACCTGAAAAGTCTTCATCTTAAGAGCACGTAAATGTGGTTTGAAAACTTCTGGGGGAAAATACTTCTTTTACCATTCAAGCTCCACTGCAATGTCTTCGCATTGTGGATGCACGCCTAATCAAAGCTCAAATAACGTTTGCTGCACTTTCAGTGGCGTTTTAATGAAACAAACATGCTCTGGAGTAAAAGCAACAACTTTAAGCTGTCTTGGCCAGACTGCAGCCAGAGGGCAAACCAGGCAATTACCTCCACTCACCCCGAAATTTTAAAAAACATTTTGAAAGCGCCAAAATATGTTTAGTTGTTAGATAAAAAAAGTTGCAACCATATTGCCCCTTTCCGTCCGAAAATGTCAGCTGATTGCGGCCCTGTTTGTGGCCATACCGGGTAGGCACTGGATGTCTTTGATGAAGACACTTAAGAATTGTTTTTGAAAGGTACAAGCGCAAGATCCTATTTTGAGCCATTCGATAAATCGAAACCGTAAGACTGCTCGTACAGTTGCTTCCAAGTGTTTGCGAGGTTGAATTTTTCGCGAGCGAAGATGTCGCTTCAACAGCTGACGTAAGGAATTATCAACTGATCAGACTGTTCGTGACAGAAATGACTGATGAATGCGTTTTTTATATTGTGCCAGAAACAAGGACAGCGGCTTCTGAAACAACAGACGCTCTACCCAGTTGGTGTTGTCGGGCAGTAGCGTACCCAGCCCAAAATTTGGGGGGACAAAAAATTTGGTAGGACAAAGTGTTGATTTCAGGCGAGCAACAGCATTTTGTTTGGGATATCGCCCCTTAAGGCACAAAATCACTAGATATGCCCCGTGACCCCCCCGTGACCCCCCCTGTCTGTGCTGTCGGGTGGGGCAGGTGGCGCCAGCACCTTAAGTTAGAGCTTATACTCAGACTCGAGAATGTGTTCCTGTGAGACGTACCAGCATGCCGGGTAGCAGAAACCGCTATGACACGCAGTCGGCTAGAATGTGAGAGGCAAAGCCATGTCGCTGCATATCAGCCACGCGTCCGTGCGGCCGTTACTTGGTGGTTACCAGTTACCACTGCATCGGGTTAATGTCGGTTCAAATTTATGGATGTGAAACTTCGCTTGCTGACGTATTTCCTTGCGTTTTTTTACTCATTGCATTGTGCTTCTTTTCGCTTGGTTTCAGCAAAGCAAGAATAATTAGCTGTCGGTGACGACAGTACAGATTTTTCGTTTAACTTATTTCTAGAGTGAGCATTGCTCAAAAAATTACATTTAGCCATTCTCTTGTTAGTTATGTATTTCAAAACACAACCACATGGCTTCTGGAACAATTACTGTAACGAGTTGTTGATCAAAGGCTGGATACCCCAACTTTGTGTATTTTGCTTTCAAAAACCTTCGTCGCCAGTTTTTTCGTTTGTCGCAAATCGCTAACACGAGGCGCAAACACCGCATTGTAAAAAATGGCGCGAGTGGTGACCTGACATTTCTGTTTTGAATTTTTCATTTGCTGTTTAAGCGTGGCTGGTTTGACAGCTAGCATTGGCCGCTTCGTTTGAAAGTGCATTCGCAATGTAATGGAAAGAAACAACACCGAACGTCGTTAAACCTATCCACCTTAAAATCGTCTCATCGTGAAACTCTTTGTTTTGAACGAGTAAGAGAGAGAAGTAAGTGAGACTCCAATTTTACTGCAACAGTAGCGAAAAAAATCAAATTCATTCCCAAAATTTAAGTTTCCACCCAATAGCTGCAATTAACCATGGCTTTCCTTTCGTCTTCATAAGGTGTTTGTGCAAAAGTCAAGTTGTGCTGTTTTTGCAAAGGTTCGAGCGGCTTGACGTTCTGCGATGACATGATTTCCACCAATGCAAGCTTTCTATGTTAGTAAAGTTCACTGTGACTTTTTTGCGGAAAACTTTCCGTTTTAGATTTAAGCAGTCAACACTGCAACGAGTTTTGGTCCATTTGATAAAGGTGCTTCCTGTCATTTCTTTTTCTTAAGTTTTTACTCAGGTTTATTGTTTCTAAACTAAAAAGGGAAAGATCTCTGCTCCTCGAAAGGCCATTCAGGTTTCTCTCTACAGCTAACAGTCGCAAATGAACAAGCTTCTTCCATCGAATTGACTAATCTGGATTAGATGTCAGTGTGTTGTTGTCGTAAGTATTTACGAAACTTTTTCACCTTCATAACTGTTGCAACAAATGGAGATGCCATGAGCAAATGTTTCGTCACAAAAATGCTGCCACAAAGCAGTGAGGCGTGGTCAACCACTGGGCCATCTGTTCGAGCGGCCTTCACTTCTCGTTTTAGTATTAAGTCACTGACGCTGAGCAAGGGCTTAGCTGAGGGAATGTGCAGTATGGCCTCTTGAGCCTTGGGAAATAAAGCGTTTACGTTTGTCATCATCACTAAAACTCGATGCAAAGAAAAATAATTCCATGCTTTCCCCACGAAGCTGTGACAAACGCAACAGTCCGGCTTGCGCCTTAATAGGAATTCGTGATGAAATCTTTGCCGCTGAACTTGACCAGGGTTTCTCAACGGGACCCTGTGGCCCCCCAAGCCATGGGGCGAATTTTGGGAAGCCATGAGCAGGCCGCTGACCATGGCCTTATTTCTTTCAGAAGACATATGTAGTTTTTTTGTTTGTAGAGCAGTGGCCATGGGTGACGAGTGTCTCTGAAAGGGGGCCACGAACCATGAAAGGTTGAGAAACCCTGAACTAGACTGTAGACTTTGGTTGCAGCAGCTGACGTTTCAGTTTCCGACATTTAAACTTAATTTTGGATCATATCAGTTCAATGTTTTAAGTGAGAAAATGGAAGTCTTCGAAACATTTGTGGTTTCTGGGATGGAACGGACAAATCTTTCAGTCGCATGAATTACAGTAGCAGCGAAAACCCTCATCATAATTCTTTTGGGTTTGTGAGTTGATGGTTTTCAAGGTACAAAAATGCAACAAACGGCCAACTGTCTTGACAGGCATAGACTTTTTTCCGGCAAATCCTGGGACACTTCCAAATACTTGCAAGTATGCACTAACTGCCCCTGGCCTATGCTATTGTGACCATGAAAGGTGGTGATGGAGAACGTTAATGCTTTAGCTGTGCCGCACGTTTTCTGAAGATAGTTAAAGATTTTGCTGCACTCATTTTCGAAACTTTTAAAGTTTTAACAGACGACTTTGCACTTGGCATGAACAACCGCGAAGCTGGAAAAGCAATGATTCTTTGCTGCAGTCAAAGCACGGCGTATTCATGTTGCTTGACAGGCCTCTCTTTCTTAAGGGAAGGCTGTATCTACAAGCTGTTATGACGACTTCCGGAGTGCGGATGTTTTGCTTACAGTTTAGAAAAGCACAATTCAACTCAGTACACGAAACAAAACTCAATAATTTCTTTTTACCATTCACTCTCAAGCTAAATTGGTGAATGATCGCTTTCTGTAAGAAGTCCATCGGACGATAGTTCTGCATCTGTCGGGAACTAAAAATTCACTGTGATCATTTCTTGAAAGTGACATGTTGGTGCTCACAAGTTTTCCTGATGCAAAACGTGTGACTACTAACATGTCACTTTCAAATTTCTAAATTTGGCAAGCTAAGCAAATTTGAAATACTTTGCAGGAAGCAGTTTTTGCCTCAATGTCTCGAATGGTGGATTGCAGGAATATGTGTTATGTTGCAGGCTAGGCCTTCAACGACATTAAAAGTCAAATTTGCCACAAACGACCAAGTTAAAAACAAATTAGCAATGCAGAAATTAAATAACGTTAACATTTTGTTGGGAGTGACATTATAAACACTCAAAAAATAAATATTTAGTTTTTCTTCTTGCACTGGTTCAGACAGATGTTCCTCAAAAATTTAGTGTTCATAATTTAACCACCACCTGCAGACATATAGTATCGCAATACAAAAGGAACGTTATCGTTGTGAAAGCGTGGTCTGTACAATCAAGCAGCATCTTTTCAATTTGCTTTTGGTCACTGAGGTCAAACATTTGTGCGAGACACTGCGATTTGGCAGTTCAACTATATCTGCTTCACGAAAGTTTTTCTCTGCGATTGCCGATGTGAGTTTCTACCACTTTCTGATGTACTCCGAAAATTTGCAACTTACTCGTATTTTGATGGCCACTGAAGGCTGACGAATCGATTGACCGTGATCGTCATGAGACAAACAATGGAGGAGTAGCCGCAGCAGAAGTAAGAAAAAGCTTGAAGGGAGGATGTGAAATTGTTGGCCCCTCCGATCGGCCTGTGAAAAGCAACATTAACTGTAAAAGTAACTACCCTCCACACATGTGGGACAAGCAAGTAATCTATCGCAAATTTTTTGAGAGGAAATCGATTTCACGTAACATTTGTGGAAAACGTCATGGCATTTCCTGTTTTGATTTCGCGTAGCAACTGTAAACAAATTAATATTTAAAGCATGATCCTCCCACGCGTAAGATAACGTATTTCAGTTCTGCAGACCGTTGTTGTGTTTCAATATTCGAGGCCAGTGTGCAGGCGCTTTCGCTCACGTCAGTGAAAGCATTCCACCGTGTCCGCAGACTTGGTTGCCATAGCGACCAAAACGCACGTTGACTGATTCATAACGCTTATTGTTTCAAGCTATTTCGGACTAGAAGTTACTTTCATCTGAAAATGACTTTTTCTTTGGTGTTAATAATCGTTAGCTGGCGTTGGGATTTAGTAGGTTCTTGTTATTTGTGCAGTAAATTTTGAGGCTTCAGCGTTTGCATGTAGCTGAGCAAGACATATTGTTTTATTTGTCGCGGTTGGGTCTGTGCGGTTTTCGTTGCAGTCTTGAGGTTGTTTACTTTCTCTGACCTTGTTTTGGCCTTTCAACGATTCACACCTGTTAGCACTGCTTGCAGATGATGCAGGACGGACGATGCGTAGCCTTACGTGAAATCGATTTCCTATTTAAAATTTGCGATTGATTCCTTGCTTCTTTCACCTCTGGAGTGAAGTTACTTGAATGCAAATATGCGCAAGTCTGAATCATCACAAAAAGATGAAAGGAGAGCACAGTCGGCTGATTCCTCGAAAGCCTATAGAAAACCTAGAGCTTTTATTTGTCAACCGAAGCTATTTTTGGTGTTCTTTACTCATGTGACGTGGCATCAATGTATAACAACAATTTTCCTGTAGCAATGACGTATGACACGGGATGGACGGATCGCCTCTGGTTAATTTGCCATGATGCAGTGGAGAAATGCATTTCTCCTAAGATGATAAGTTTTATTATTGTTTTTCAAATATCTTCTATACCATCCAACGTGACGTCATAGTTGACTATCTCGTTTCAACTGATGCACCGTTTGGAATTTCGAACGTTTTCCGTTTGTGACAAAACGTGGTTTTGCGTGAAAAAAATGCGGTTTCCAGCAAGCACCTAGCTGCACCTTCCCACTTCTGCAACTTTATCACAACTGGCGCATCTCAACAGCATTTGAAAGGTTGTGCCCGACCTTTATATGCAGTCGGCTCTTTAGCTTTTCAACCAAGACATAGTATGATAGTACAACAGAGTGTAGGACTAACCAGTTCATCTGCACGTATCCAGCCACCTGAAGCGGCATCATTAAAGTGGAAGTGATAAGATCAATCACTGCCAAATTCAAAATGAAGATGTTGAATGAAACCCGAAGACTCGAACTTCTCGAGAACACTATGATTGTCAAAAGATTACCCAATGATCCCAACAAAATGTCAGTCAGTCCAACAGCGATTCCAACATATCTGTCACAACACAAAGATATCTTTGCTAGAGCTTCAAGTAGCATTAACCAAATATGCACAGCATAAAAGTCACAAGGCAGTTCTACCAAAATTAAAAGTTTTTGATTAGATTTACCCGAACCATCGCCCTGGAGTTAAGACAATGCGAAGACTAGCAGGTTGAGAAGGTGATGATAGTTTCACTCTCAACTTTCTAGGATGATCAGGTCAATTTAGTACAACCACTCTCCACGAAGACTGACGCTGGGCGCATAATGCATATGGGACCCACAGGCTATGTCTAGTAAGCCAATCTGTATAGAAAACCGAAAAACTAACATCATAAAGTACTTCATTGTTTACAGGCACCGCACACTGTAGCAAGCTTTTCAACTTGCTGTGTTTACCCTTATGTCCAATGAAAGTTATGCATATATACTTGCTTTGTACAATCAGCGGTTCCAATAACGTCTCTCCGATTTAAACCCAAAAAAGTTTAAAGTTTTTTTTTGGTCGTGATTCCTTTGAATTAGAGACCAGTTTCTTATTTCTTGACTGTGGACTATTTTGTAGAGGTACGTCCGATAACCACTGCTGAAATCCAACAATCCAACATACCTCAGCCAGACAGCCACGCAGGGGCCGTAGCAAGTGGGCAAGGCTCTTCAGAAGAGGAAAGCAAATAGGATTTAAGATCGTATGTCTTTTTCAAGTGCTTTTAATTTGAGCTTATTCGTAGGCGGTGCCTGACTGTTCGGGGCAAAATTTGTTTTCCGTTAGTTTTTGATAAGTATGCCAGTTATGAACAGACAAGAACAAATGCGACAGGGAAAGATATTCCTAAAACTCTGTGAATATTGGCAAAGCCGACGAAATGTATCACTGCAGGCTTTCCGTTTTTTATTCGCCAAATATGTTAGAGTTGCTAAAAATCATAAATTCAATGCCAAGGCTACAAATGCATTGCCAACATTTGTGACGGAAAATGCAGTGTATTGAAGAATCCTCAAATTGATGTGATTTTTTTAATAGGTAGTTGAAATTTAAATTCGACCCTACTGTCAACAGCTATTCACAATTAATGTCTACTTTGAGAAACATCTAAACTTGAGAATGTGATAGCGGGCCTGACTTCAGGTTAAATGAACAGAAATGAAGCTAAAACGCGCTAATGGTGGCGGATAGTATACGGCAGTATTCTTTTTATAATAACAAACGTATTTCCAGTGTTTTCGAAATAAGCGGTTATTTTCCTTTGTCTTGAAATGATTCGTTTTCTTTGAGGTTTTTACGCTTGATGGTGTTGCACAATTGTCGCGAACTTTTCAAACAACTTCCTTATAATCCCATATGTTCTTTGCCCACTCGTTTTAAAGTTCGAGTGGTGCAGCAACAACATGTCCAGCCACTTCCTACCTCACACCCACTCAAACCTATTGAAAATAAGCCTGGAATCAACTCTTTCGCAAGCAGAAAGATGCATTTTGCTAGTGGACTTGCCAGCTGGCTGCGTGAGGAAGCATGCTAATTGCTTAGTAATTGTTTGCTCCAGGTCAAATAGAAACTGTAGAAAAGTTAAGTGGAGGTAAAGCTTAAAGTGAAACCAGCTTCTCATTAGCGCTTTGACGGGATTTTCTAGGCACGCATTAACCACTAGTGGCTATAACGCGGAAACAAATCATTGGAGTAAAATACCAGACATTTCAAAAATCACATGTTTCACCCGTTAACAAAGATTTGCTGAGTGAACCGTAAAAGCAATGCACCAATCGGGCGGCGTAGCTGCGCACGAGAAGCGATCAAAATCAACAATCAATCACTCCAGTAAGCAGAGAATTAGCAGGAGAATTAAATGTGTCTGAGTCAAACATTACATCTGACAAGGGACCCGAGTACCTCCGATCGTTGCCAATGGTTAGCCAAGGTTTCTGCTTCCTCAAAATTGCCCATGTTTTCAGGGTTCTTCTTGGTGGCTCGTGTACTACTGAGTCTTTGGGAATTTTGTGTTTTATAAACCTGGTGATGAGGTTGCGTTTTGTCTGATCAGTATATCCTACAAGCCTGCATTCATTTGTGCACGTTTTAAAGTATTTTGTCGCTTTTGTAGTGGAAAGTCGAATTTGAGCTTGAACCTTCACACACATATCAGAACAAAAATTATTGCGTTAAAAACTGCCGAGAATCTGTTTACTTCATATACTGTAGAAGATGCGGTGGTTGAAGTTGTCTGTTTCTGAGCACATATCTCATTTTTGGTTTTGTGCTGGGATTGCTTCTTTCAGCGAAATTTCCGATCACAAGCCTATAAAAGCGAAATGATCGATTGCTAAGTTTTCTCCCTTTTTGTCTCTTGAGTTGCCGTCGCCTCTCTGGTGTGATTCTTCTGAGCTTCATTCAGTGAACCTTTGTTTACAGTAGTTTTTCGAGAAGTCCAATATTATTTCATTTAAAACATCGTTTTTTTGGGTCTTGCTTCTTATACTACTTTGCAAGACTTCCAAGTGTGACTCTGTTACAGAGCGCGTCACCCACAACTGTGGTTAACTTCACCACCAGCTGTAATAATTCCACTACTTGCCTAGTTAAAAGTGACTATAGCGGGTGGATTGAGCTGTGAACGGCATGTTTACCCAAAAACACAGTGTGTTTAGTTTAATCCTACCATGCAAATTCAGTCTTATAAGGTTCATTTGAAAAAAGTAGTTGTCTTAGGGTTAGCGACTGAACGAGCCATTGCAATATGTTCTGCTGAATCTTACAGTGTGCAGTTAACTTAATTAAGTTGCAAATCATCTTAGTGCTTCAAACCTACAAGCGTGGTAAAGCATTTTTTTCTTTTAGAATGCCACTTAGCTAAGCTGAACTCTTACTGTGCTTTATTCCACGTTTTATACACGAGAAGTAGAATTCTCAAATCTTTCGTATTTTTTGTTTTTACTCATGACAGGCTACGACAAGACGAAACACAGGATCACAAGCTTGCCTGAAGTTCTTGACTTCATCTGAAATATTCCACGTGGTGTTGTTCATGTTCCAGCAGTTCAAAAACAGATATTCTAGTCTGCGCCAACCGGCGGTCGAACCTGAGGTCAACAGCTCTAACACAAGCGACGCTCTGCATGACTGCCTCACGCCTCGTCTTGTTTTGACGCTCGCGCTTTTTTCTCCCTCAGCTTGCCATCGCAGGTGACAACATTATTCATCCGTTTTTTACGCTGCTTGCTCTGCACGGCCACAATCGATGTCGACAGTTCTCGCGGCACCGGATGTATCAAAAAAATTGCTTCGCCGCTTCGCGAAGTCGTGTGCTCGCGTTAGCGCAATAACGTAGTTACATGCGACCGGTGGCTCTTTTTCGTCGAAAGTTGCTTATGGTTCTAGCGTTTGAAAACGTTGTTTCGAAGGCTGGCCAAGTAACTTTCGAAAGTCCACACTCCATGAGAAGGCACCAAATAAGAGGCTGACAAGTTTCGGTATTCATCTGTGACTGTAATTATAGCATTTTTCACTTCGTTATAAATCTAAATTTGTGCGTTGCCACCAACTCATCATCATGTTCACACACGAGACTAGCGTCAGCACATCACGCTGGGTGGGAGATTTATTTGTTGTTAAAGTTGTCTGTTCGCTTTTCGTTTTTTGCAGAAAAAGACTTATTAGAGGTTATGTTAGCAATGGCGGTCCTTTTGCGCTGCTCTCCTTGTAATTTCTAATATCACAGAATTTTCAGAAGGGTTCACTCAGAATTTGACCGACGGGGTAATGTGCAGTGGGGCACCGGTAATTGCTATGCATTTTAAAGGAAGATTTGTGTACTGGTGGATTCCTGTACGAGGTACAAATTCGTATCGGATTGACTTTAACACACCTGGACAACCCGAGTTAACCGTCGCATCAAGGAATGTATATTACCAAATGCAATCAGCTGCGAATGGAAAGCACTTATGTTTTGGTTCACTTCACTCAAGAACGTTGGTTTGGCTTACCTGATCGCATGCTTGCATGCAGGAAGTCTTTGTGGTGTTTCCTGACTAACCGTTTGAATTGTACAACCATACCTCTGAGTTAAAAGTTGCAGCACCATTGTGAATCACAAATGTTTACAAGCAGATAGCGTTTTGGGTTACTGCAACAAATCTGAAACGGCCGAGGTTAATCTTTACCATAAGCGTGCATATAGAAGAGAGGTGGCTTTGGCTAAATGAGCAGGCTTCATTTCAATGAATAAGGCAAGAGTGACTGTATGCGAACTTAAATGCAAGTAATCTAACCGGGCTTGGCTGCCGGCTGGATGTAATTAATGCAAAGTCGTGCTCAACCGTGTATGGCAGGTTTTTTGTCAAATTATAACAATTAAATTCTTCAGTGCTTTTTCGAAAACGACGATAGTCGGCTTTACTTTTCTTTATGAGCTATGAAGGTATTTCAATTTTTTATCTGAAAATCATCACAGAACAAGCTGTTTTGCATTGTTTAGTCCGGCTTTGTGAAAGTTAAACGACTTCTTCAAAAAATGCACGATAATGCAATTGCTTTGGGCCTTCCACAAATGACGTCAGGCAATTTTCATAAAATTTTTACTCGTTCCTCTTTTGCCACAGCACGTCACACTTGGCCGAACACTGAATTGAATACGTCACAATTTCCTCACAAAGTGTTCCCCGTGGAAGTTTCGAAGTGCCCTGTCTAGCTTTATTTCCAAAAATAGTCTTGTGTTTGAGTTATTCCCTTGTGAAACTAGTGCGCATATTGACTGGAAATAGACTACTGCTGTCCTTTCATTTGTGCGTATGCAGGTTCAGACAAACACACGATTTTAGCAGTTTGTTGCCNGAACCATATGAATTTTGTGTTCACATTGCTTACGGTGAACGATTAAAAAACGTTTTTACTTTTCCTTTGTTACAATACTGTTNAAAAATNAAACTTTTTTGTGCGTATTTTTCAATTTGTTCTTTACAACTACAGTACCTTTTTTGCTAAAACGATTTGATGATTTAAGCAACTAAAGGATTTGCGGAGCAGCTAAATAATTTGCTGTAATGCAGTCACACAGGTCCATTGAAAACACAATGAGCACAACTGAAACACAACTATGAAGATAAAAGAAAATCTCAAAGATTGTTACAGACGTAGAAAGTAACTACACCTCACAAAGGAAAACACAAAAATATAAGCAAAAACAAGCCACACATCGGCAAACTATTCACGTCAAAAACATCCCCGCAGTACACATAAGCACCACCCCCACCACACAGTCAATCCGGCTTAAACGATAGCATATGTAGCAGCTCTCAAAAAGATAACATGACAGCTCACAGCCCAGTTACAGGCTGTAAATCTTTGATTATATGGAAAATAATGATGTACTAACCACACTTTTCACGTGTAATATTTCGGAAACACTTTTACTTCTACAAAAGGCTGCGCTATTTATATTTGAAAACACTTTTTTCTTATTCATTTACTCGGGCATCCCACTGACAGCATCCGGCCCACCCGAAATCAGTAACCCACAGCAAATAAACTAAAAAAATAAAAAACACACAGAAAAATTAATGCAAAGCCAGATACTTGTCTAACAAACGTCAACAGACTAAGAATCAACCCAGAGTTATATCCATACTACCTACCGACTGTAGCAAAATAGCGATGAAAAATAACGTAAATAGCGATGAAAACGCAGTGGATGAAAAAAGATCGGATTTGTTCCCTAATATTCACCATTCATGCTACAGTAGTGTACAGTATATATATATATCAGCTGTTCCCAAACTGTGGTACGCGAAGGCCGTCAATGTGGTACGCGAATAGGCCTACTACTTTCTGTTTTCTTCACAAAAATATATTCATAGCTATGTTTTTTACTTATCGGTTTCTGTTAATTAATTCCTGAATTCTTGTGTACTTCCCTTGTTGTTTTTTAAAAATGGCCATTATAATTTCTCACAGCCATTATCTTCATGTCACATTTGTGTCAATTCAGGTTTTCCAAACTTTTAATCGAATGATATTTGGTAGATTGAGTTTTCCTGGAGCAAGGTGTTACGTGGTGACAGTATCCCACAAATGGTACGTGATGGGAAAACGTTTGGGAACCACTGATATATATAGATGTATACATGGGCGCAATTTGGTGGGGGACACGGGGGACGTGTCCCCCCACTTTTTTAGACGGGGGGGACAAAATATGGCATGTCCCCCCACTTTTTCTCGTAGAGTTTGTATTTGGAGAGGTTTCAAAACTAAATGTTACATTTGTCATGTTTTGTGTGAAGAGTTTTTCGTGTTAGATGTTACACATAGCAATGTTGATGTTGAAACAGAGTTTGGTGTGGTATCACTGATTCTGATATTTTTATAAATTTTTATTTCAAAAAATGATTTTTAGCATTTTGCAAGTTTCTAGAGACCGGAAAAGATTGTTAACTGCCTCTGTCACACATTTATCCAGTGTGGTTTACTGTAAGAAATATCACTGTCTTGAAACAGTGAAGTTTAACGGCTGCACATAAGAGACCACAGTACAGCCGTGATTTCTTTCGTGCAAAAACGTTGGCTAACTGGCTTCACTGTAACGTTGGTTGTCACGTATTCAGAAACAGACAGCGCAAAATTTAAAGATGCAAGTGTATAATGTTAGAAAGTTACATTTTCAGGCAAACCTCAGCGAAATTTTGCCGAAAACAAACAGCAGCACTACTGTGAAGACTTAGTTTTAGGATGGACAGTTTTGCAAAAGACTGTCTTCAACCATTAGTAAACAGGATTTCCATCAAAACTTTAGAGAAGTATTGACCTAGTTATATATTGTCCTATACCTCAAAACTTAATGACCTGACTAGGAATTAAAGATATCTTATACATTTAGCCTTTTTTCTTGTATGTTACGACAAGGGTGACCAACAAATTCAAAAGATATTTGTACCCACAATGCAACAATGCTTCCATCCAAGTGCGAAACATTTGGTTTACACGTACCCTACGTATGGGTAGCGGAACTATTTACAAAGTGGGGGGACAAGTGCACGTCAAAAAAATTAGAACATTTAATATGACGTCATTAACTTTTGTCAGCATGTTTAAGCAATTTTATTCAAAATTTGATAAGCCCTCAACGACCCCTATCTGCACAACACCCCATCTATCATGCAGTACATTGTCTTGAGCACATAAATGTAACTAGTTGTTCTTAGTCTTACACAAAAACAATTTACTTTAACAATGGACCCAATACGAATTGTGTTAATTAAATGTATTCAGGCAAAATTCGAAATTTAAAAGTGGGAGGGCCAGTCCCTCCCAGAAAAAAGTGGGGGAGCCTAGCAGACCCATGCGGCCCTCCAGGTTCCGGCACCTATGAGGTTACGTAACACTTAGTTTTGCTGAACATTCTTTTCGTGTTATTTCAGGTGAAACGTGGTACTATTTTCCAGTTCACGGTTGTTCATTTTGATTTCAGTTTAATCCCAAATATGTTTTCGTGTCGTTATGCATGTATAACTCTAGAATAAAACTTTTGACATTAATTTCGCCCAGGGAAACTCTTTTTCTAGATATCTTAGAAAAAAGTTTTCTAGAAAACCTTTCTAGATATCCCTGATTTCGCCTATTAAATTTTGATGTTAAACCTGAAAAATTTGATTGTAAAAAGACTGAAATGAGTGGCATAACTGACAGAAGTCACAGGGCAACAGTCACCAGCAGACCCGTAACCAGCTTGGGATACCAGGGGGACAAATAATTTTCTGAAAGAGGCCCAAATTTTACATTGATAGTATGTAACAAAGCGTTACATAGCATGTAACAACGAAAACAATGGTTATGCATACAGTATGTCCAAGACATTTTTCAGGGGGGAGAAAGTTTTTCCAAAGGGGCGAAGCCCTCCCCTTAGTTACGGGCCTGGTCACCAGATGATTAGGCATGCAGAAATCATATTGTAGGCTAGATTGGCACATGGGCATCAGGGATGTGGAAGCGGAAACGGTGGAAGCGGTCCTTTTTTTGTGGAAGCGGAAGCGGAAATTTCTACCGATTCCGCATAGGGTTTTTGACTTGAAGAGTAACTTGGCAAAAAATTTTGTCCAGTTCCCAATGTGGACAAACCACCTCAGGTTTGGCTGAGAGTGGTGCTGCATGCATGACGCCCAGTAGCTAAAAATTTGTAGCAGCTTTGAAGAGCAAAAATGTGCAAGAAAAATGTTCAGCTACCATAGCTTGCAATATATATATCTTACCTTGCAATTTACCGTCTTTTTAAGGTTAAGCAACTTAAACATGACATCAGATCGCGTTGTAACCCACACTTTTTGTAAAATGCATGAAAATAGATGTGTTCTACTAAAGAGTGATATGCACGTGCGACCAATGCGATTCACCGTTTTGTGCACTCCACCTGACAGCTCTGATAAAACCCAATTGATGTGTTCTACTATATTGCTGTGCTTGTTTGTATCATAATCTGATAGTAGTGTAATCAAGCTGAAATGCAGTACCATGTCCAACAACAAAATTAAGTTTATTAATTTCTAAATCATTTGTAGGGATAAAGCAAAGTGTGATTAGTGTTGCTTTGAAAACACCTCT
>JGI24158J21664_10000976_pt1 | contig 29911 bp, 19 predicted proteins | sample Ectturendosymbi3_FD_21664 | JGI IMG/M metagenome (IMG submission 21664)
CAATCAATCAATCAATCAATCAATCAATCAATCAATCAATCAATCAATCAATCAATCAATCAATCAATCAATCAATCAATCAATCAATCAATCAATCAATCGATCGATTGTATATTTTGCGAGAACTATCATTCATCATAATAAACACGATCCAATAGAACATTAACAGGTACTTACCAATATATGATACTTTGTCGGCTACATGCACTTCTCGACATGTCACAACACTCAAGAACTCACACACTTTATGATTTTGTTCTTAAAGTCTTTTGCGATGAGGAGATCTACAATTTATTCAAAATGGTTCCCCACTTCAAGCAATTAACTTTATTTTTATAAACTTCACTTTTGCTTTATCCTGATAATCTTAAATTCTTTCACCACATTAAATTCAGACGTCAGTTACTGAATCTATATATCACAAATCACGGTTCTAGAAAATATTTACACTTCAAATTCATTTGTACTGTTCAGATGCTATCGCATTCGCATAATACTGTCAACAAGTATCGTCTCAAACTGTACAGACAAGAGTCGTTCGTTCAGACGGAAATAAGTCGTTAATCAGAAGTTTTGGGTGCTGCTGTTTTTAGTCGAAAATAAACTCAGTCAAGAAGGGACGATTCGAGAATGAATCAAGATGGTTTGTGCTGCCAAACTGGGTTTGACCCAAGCGGATAGCAAAGAGATGCTGTCGACATGTCGAGCAGAAACGGGCCTACATCAATGTGGAAGCGCGTGCCGAAATAAATGTTAAAACACCCAAGTGTGGAAATGTCTACTGCGGTATGACAGGGAGCATTCCTTCAACTCGCATACGGCCTCCCGAGGTGCATAAAAGCGGAAGAAGGTAAAACCTTTAACGACTGAAGAAAGTAAACTAGGTGACCGAATCTTGACTTGGACAGCATTTTAGCTAAAACATAAATAATCAATTGTAAATGCATTTAAGTCTGAACAACTTGTCTAGAAAGAATCACATCAACCTGAGACGACCTGTATAAATCACACTGACAGTACTTTGTTCTCACAATCTGATTTTCATATAATATTCTGGTAAAATATTCTTTCTTCCAGTCTGATATTCGCACAATATTCTGACAGAACTTCACTGGGACAAGCCACTTTCTGTCAATCCGTCTGACAGGGATTAACCCGGACAAAGTCACTTTTGCGGCTTGGTTTGACAGGGATTAACCCGGACAAAGCCAATCTTCGCCATCAAGTGGTATCGAGCCCTACGTCAATGGCGAGGAAATGAGTCTTGAAAAAGACTGAAAAATGATCCAGGTGTAGCACTATTTATACTTTTCAGTCGCTCCGAAGTTCTCATTCGCCTCTTCATCTTGGCTATTTTTATTGGTTGTTATTTGTTCACTCTTATTGTGATTGGCTACTTCCAGGTGTTTTAGGTGCTAGGTGCTTCACCTACAACTTAGTGATCATGCTTTGATCATGCCGTTGGTAACACGATTGTCTTTCCTAAGTACTTCGGGTGCTAGGTGTTTCACCTACCACACCGTGATCATGCTTCAATCACGTCGCTGGTCACGCGGCGGTCATGAGTTACCTGGTCACATTTTTATGACGTTGACCGCTTTCGTTCAGTTGCGTTGGCTTTGAATGGATTCGAGGTTTGTTTTCTAAGGCATTCGTCTTCAGCTGTCTCGGCTGAGTTGTGATACGTTTCAGCTAGTTGGTTTTCTTCAGTTTGTGATGAGAATATTCAGGGCTTGGATTCTTATTCACAGGTTTTATGTTTTGTACAAGCATAAGTTGTTACAGGCAAACTTGCCTGTAACAACATGTTAAAATTATGCGTTTGGATTCCAATACTAAAAAGAACTTGGCAACGGAGCATGTTGTCATAGGCGAGGTTTTCTACAAGATATTTTTATGAGGAAATTGTGAGGTGCAGGAGGGAGGTTCTCCGACCCAGCACCATTTATTGTTAGGAACGTTTTTTGAAATACTGTTCTGTTTCAATTTTTTTCATGTTTTTAGAGAAAAATATTTTTGTAAGTCTGCAATTTTTTTGTTTGTGCAATATTGTGTTCCAGTTTCTGCAAAATCGTTTCGTTTGTGTAATATTGTTTCCCCACTTGCCTCGCCGCAAACTCTTTTGGTCAAAGGGCACCCTTGAGCAAATAGGATTTTTGCATCAACTAATCCGAATGAAGTTTTGTTTATCCAATTAAGTTCAACTTGTCCAAGAAGCTTTGATGTATTACGTAAGTGCTCTTTAGACTTTTAATCATACTTCATTCTTGTTTTTCATCAATGGGTTCCAAATCACTTTGTCCAAATTTTCTTAATTAAGTCCACCTGCATGGTTGGTTGATTTAATATATTCGACAGCTTTTATCGAGGGGACGCCCAGGCAAGTTTAAATCGAGTTTCTTCCTGTCAGTTTGCAACTAATCCGATTAAGCATTTGTTTTTCCAATTATTTTACTCTACATTTGTTCTCATGTTTTATACCAGGCTTGCTTGGGTGTTGGAAATGGCGCACCTGGGTAAATGTTAGAGCGCCGTATCAAACAGGAAACGCTACATTCAAAAATTTTGTGAAACTACTGTCCGGATTTTATGTACAAGTTGTTTACAAAAAGTCAGTCTAAACGTTCAGCAGTGATTACTTTTGCGTCATTTTGTCTTCCCACACGTGCTTCTGCTTTCAATTCTTATTGTTTCACTGTGCGACATATTTCCATTAAAATGAAGCTGGACATATGCATGATAAAACTTTAATGCGTACAATTAGTTCAAATTGTAAATAATTGTTGCCTTTTTTTTCTGCTTTCAGTAATAATCTCTTTTATTATCAACTTTTGTTTATATTTCCTCCTTATGTCCGATTACCTTCGTTTCGTACATTGTTTATAATTTATCCTGCCGTCAACCAAATGGAAATGTATTAGTAAGTCTGTTGTGTTTGTCAAGCGTTTACTGTATTGCGTTAATGTTATACAGTTAGTGTACAGGGGTGCAGTTTTCCACCGATAGTGCCCTGGCAGCATTGATGTAAATGTTTGTTTTTGGCAGCGTTTTAGAGTTCGCACGGTGATGGACACAAGATATTTTCGTAAAGTCATTGACTGGCAGGTATTGTGATAATTTCACATTTAATGTAGCTTTCGAGAACCAGTTGGCGCAGTGATTGCAGAGAAGGTCATCATTTCAAAATAAAACTTAAGAACGAAATTGAGTCTATCTTAAGGTTGTTAAAAATGCTACTTGTTTGTTAATTTTGTAATGCAAATTTTGGCAGACGTTTTGTAGTTATCAGAACGTTTTAATATCTATCTTGTATTGAGCTGCCTTGTGTAGACTTCATGTTGGTATCAATAAGTGTTGCGCATCATACACCTTTTCAAGAAAACATTTAATTGCATGATATTCAAATTGCAGTGACGGTTCGTGCAATTTCACACCTAAGTCTTCATATTCTATTTGAGTAAGAGCTGATGATGCCTACTTCGTGGGCGAAATATATACTCTGCAAGATCTTAGTTTCTGATCCTTTGCTGAGAAAGGATTTCTGTCCATAGACTAGGCCTTCAGTGGTGTTTTCTCAATTCAATTCATATTTTAATAACATCAGTACAGTTGAGTGTACCATCATTATTATGCAGAAAAATTATAAAGACTGCTTGCATAACAACTAGCACATGAAGGCAGAACACCCACATCGCACAAGCCAGCGGTTAATCGACCATTTGTAGCCATAGCACACGAGAAAATCAGTTGCACTGACTTGATGGATTGGCACTATTGTCGTAAAATGCATTTTAACAACAAAACCACCTGTTTTGAAAATGACTTTGCAAACAACCAGACCACCAAATCAATTTCATTCCCTCTTTTATCTCGTGTATTGAGAGAATAGCCATTCTATCCGCAAAAAGCATTTCCATCTTTAAACAGCTGATACTGTGGTTTGCACTCAGTGACACACGCAGGAAATTTCCGAGAGGGGGTGCAAAGTATAGGCGTAGCCAGGGGAGCCAAAAGGGCCATGTCCTCCCCAAATTTTTAGAAAATATAGTCATTTTGTGCTTTGAGAGGCGTTTTTAAACAAAACAGTGTTATTCGCCTAAATTAAACATTTTGGTATACACTGCCGAATACTGACAGTTTATACTGCCGAATACGTTTTATACATTTTTTTATTTTTAGGGTTTTAAGGGAGGGCCATGGCACAGTTTCCCCCTCCGCACGCTAGTGTTTGCATTGGAGATAACGTTTTTTCTTCATGACGCAAAAGTTGTGGGTGAATCAGTGCCAAACGTTTTGAAAATCAATAAAAAGCGAAAGAAGCACAGGAAGTAGTGATGTGTCGCCTAGCAGACGTTACTGTCGTCGATACCAAAGCTGATTGGATAAAAGCAGAACTCACCAAACTTTCCGCAGCGAGCAAGATTACTGAGAGATTTTACAGCAATTAGGAAAGGAAGTAGGGCACGTGCGAGTGAGCCTTCTAGCTGGCCTTGCTTTATCACATCGAAATCTCCTTTCTTGCATGAAGAACTCACCAAGCTCTTTTCACAGTGGGCCATATAGCTGACAGAATCAGTCGGAAACAAAAGGAAGGAGGAATGCACTTTCTCTGTTTGTGAAGGTTTTCTTAGATCATGTTCTTTTGCGGTCGAGCCGCATGGGTTTCTGCTGAAAATAAAACCTGTGCATTTTTTAAGTTGTGGACGCTTAAATATCAACATCTTAACGCAGCCATATTTTCCTTATTTAATGTTAGCGCACGTTTAATAAAACTTTTCCTTGAATTGCTGTGGCCACAAATTTAAAAATATTTAAAAATAAGCGTTAATTGTTTCATCAGTTGCTATGCTTCATGAACGTTTCTTCACCTTTCTCTTACATTACATGGAGCTGGCAACTACTTACTCCATATTCCGCATTTTGCAATTGAGTCACCCACACCTTTGCTTTTTAACTCATTGACTTCCTGACTATATTCAAACACCCCGTTGCAAATACCGAGATCTTCGCTCTTTCTGATTCGGGAATAACAAATGTGCAAAATGTTACTGGAGATATTCGTCTCAGCAACGTTGCGCAATGGAAATGGCCCTGTGAGTTTTCATCTGAAAAAGTTTGTGAGTTTTATTTCTTGGACGTCAATGGCAATCATTGGTATCTTTGTGAAAGATCACCTTAGCAACCAGAAGTTTTTCCCAGCAAGAGACATTGGTGCTCAGTTGTGCTTGACATATTCGTTTTTTATCGTGCATGAACGGCCACTCAGTGGTTGAAATGCTTCAAATAACTCCTTTCTATTAATTTACATACGCAAACAACTGAAAAATGTCGTCGGTCTTTCATCTGTTTTATTTGTTCTTGGACGTTCTCCTTCAAAACAACTTCGGTTTTGTGCATATCTCATGCAAAACAGCTTAACTTTTTGTGTTTTTATATCTGTGTAACGCTGTGCTCAACGTGGAAACAACACAGCGTCCGTTTTTTTTCTGACGTTCTCCATACAGACATTCAGAGATGTTAACCTGTAAAGCTGAGCCACTGTTGTGTTCACACCAGAGGTAAACAAGCATGATATACATTAGCTTTCTAATAAAAAATTATCTCTTCTTTTTAAAGTATTCTAGGATCAAATCATTCGGAAATGTCCAGGCCATTTATCTGTTTTGTTTCGATGATGTAACTTCTAACTTGGACGTACCTCGTCATTTTGGCGCTTTCTATCTTGAGCATTAAAATCAGCTGTTGACTCAAATTTTTGGTTGCCATTCCTAGGAATAAGGGCATTCTGGCTCATTAGTGAAACGATACTCGGAGCTGCTAAAGGACGTCTTTTTGGGCATGCATCAGTGCGAAAAAGATTTTGCGACAGATGGAAGGTGATATGTTTCTTGACACTGATTTGCCTGACGTAGAAGAGTGGCTCTGTTTTTTCGATAATAACGAACTTGTGCTGCTTTTCTGACTGTTTAATAGAGAAGCATTTAAACTGAGTTCATTTCAGTTCAGTTCATCAGTGAAACTTGTTAATGGAGAGAAAGTGAGTGAGTTTTTTTACAGTTTTACTTCGGATTGCCAACTTTAAAATGCCGTATGACTTAGTTGAGGGTTGGGAGACATGACTTAGTTGGTAGAGAAACGGAATGGTTTTGAGAAGCGAGCGACAATGCCACAGTTGTGTTCTTGCCGTGACTCAATGTCAAGAGAGCTGTGCAGCAGAACTTATTCTAAAAAATTTGAAGTGACAATTTTCAAATTCGAAAGATATAGAAACGCATATATTGTTTTCTTTTCTTCGAAAGGATAAAACGATAGCAGTGCTGGCATACTTTACAACTGTATTTGTTGTTGTTAACTTGCTCATGCATAGCAATATTTCAGGATTGTGACAAGAACCCCTCATTTCATTACTGGTTTGTGCTCATGCTTTTCCCATTTTACTGTATTAGGCAAATATTGGCACTATTGAATTTTTGGAAGTTATCGCTATAGATCAGTGGTGCTCAAACCGTGACCCGCGGGCCACATGTGGCCCGCGAAGCAATTTTCATTGGAAAGAAAACTTAACACTTTAATCATTTAGGAGAAATTTTTATTGAGATTATTAATTCTTGTGGCCTGCGGAGTGTTTCTGAAAGACAAATGTGGCCCACGAGCCAAACCATTTGAGTACCACTGCTATAGATACTCTTTTTGAAATGAAACACCAAAATGATCATCTTAGTGAAAGCGTTGTGCACGTCTGTTCAGTCCGCATAGATTGTCTTTTGCAATCCTAGTACTTAGCAGTTTGCTGTAACTTTTTATTGTGCGGTATTTAACATGTTCCAAAAGCACGTAATTGCTTGATTTAAATATTGTTGTGGCACAAACGATTGGCTGCAAAACGATGGGAACAATTGTATGCGCCACTCAAACTGGAGACCATCATCTACGAAAAGCCTACTCCTTTCAAAATTCAAAATAACGTGGATTTCTTTAAGACATATCTAAATCAATTTCGTGTCTCTGCTGCTTCTGTGCTCACCAGAATATAACACCTGAAATAAGGTTAGATTAGATCATAAATTAACGGCCTGGGCAAAGGAAGCCAACCATATACGGTAGATAATTCAGTAAACACTGCTCCAAATATCAGTAAGATGAAATCAAACAGATGCAGCAACAATCAGTTACTCATCTTTTTCCAAGTTTATTCAAGTTTACAGTCGTCATCTTCCTGCTTCGTGCTTTTTTTAAGCGGAAAATGACAAAAAATTGCTTCGTCGTCCTTTTCTTGTAATTGTCCCATTTCTCCTCTCAGCACCTCCGACAATCGCCCACTTTTGGCCAGCGCCCCTCCATGATCGCAAATATCCACAGGGGCGCTGGTGCCCACTTTGAGAACCACTGGTTAACACCATAACACCTGGTGGTTACTAGTCAAACGCTTTCCCCGGTCGAGCTGATTGCTGCAATAAGTAAGATGCTTAGAATCTCGTAATTGCTTTCAGTTGTTTCCTGCCTAGAAGCGTGCCATTGACGGGGTCACGCCAACTTTATCGCGACAGAGCAAAGGTCGTACACGTATGAAAGAGTTCGCCCTACTGACTGTAGTTACATAAATGTCGTCAGAAAAGTATCTAAATGAGTCCAAATCCACGTGTTCAGGTTAATGTGAAAGTTGCGCTATGACAGTGACATGATAGGGCACTTGCTTCAGGGTTACAACAAAATATTTGAAAAATTACTTTATGGTCGCCTGTATTCCTACTGTATATTGAACAACATAATATGCCGGCCCTTCGAACCTTTGCATGTGGCTCTTTGAGCTTTCCGAAAAAGTATGTATTTGTTTTTTATTTTTTATTTCTATTGCAAAGTGTGCAAATATTGTAAAGTGGTACTGTGGTAGCTAGCGTGCCGTTTAGTACGCTACTACTTTTGCAAGTCGTTCCAAAAATAATTATGATGTCACGGAAGCGTAGATTGCAAATAAATTTGTGTTTTTAAGATTTTTGTGTTGCGGCTCTTTGTGACTTGGGTTCTACAATATGCGGCTCATACATAGAGCAGGTTTGGCCATCCTTGCAATATGCTTTCGAAACACCAATAGGATTTCAGAAGTGGATTGTCAACACCTTTGGCTATATATAACATACATGAAAACTTTCTGCAAAACACAGAGAAAGGACTTACTACGTGTGCTGCATTTTGTGATTTATCTAAAGCCTTTGATATCCTTGATCATGAGATATTTCTATGGAAGTTGGAACATTTTTATGGGATTAGAGGTTTACCTCGCAAACTCCTTACTAGTTATTTGCAAGACAGACAGCAGTATACTGTTGTTGAGGGGTATGATAAACTATCCGGGGGCATGAGCGTCGGAAGGGGGGAGCAGGGGGCCTTTGTCCCCCTAGATTTTAAAAATTTTAGAAAAAAAGGTTGTTTTTTTAGTTTCGAGTTGGATAAACCAAATTTTATCACTTTTGTCCCCCCCTGAAAAATTTTTGGAAAAATCCCCTGGTGGTTCCCCCTGGAAAAAAGCCTTCCGACATTCATGCCCCGGGGTAATTCTAGGGGTACCCAGGTTTCATCGCTAGGGCCCCTACTATTTGCCTTATATGTGAAGTACCTTCCACAAGTATCACACGTAATTCGTACACTCTTTGCTGATGACACATTGTTGACAATATCTTTTGCCGATTCTGCCAACCTGCAACATGGAGTGGATAGTGAACTACAAAAGTTGATATAAGGATGCGATATTATAAGTTGTCTTTAAACTACTCAAAAATAACATATATGCTTATCAATAACAACTTAAGCCAACTTTGGAATTTTAAAGAAAAAGTTAATGGCTATGAAATAAAACGCACAGCTTACACCAAGTAGGCTACCCTAGGGTGTATGTCAACCAACATCTTTCCTGGATAGACCCTGAACTCTCGTACATAACCTTGAACTAAAACTCTCTCGAAGTGTTGCAATGTTTCATAGGATAAGATATAACCTAAGTAATAATGCACTGAGGTCAGTTTACTAGAGATTAACTCATAGTCATCTTCAATATGCAATTGATGTTGGGGCTGGAAGTGGTAAGACAGCTTTGAACCGACTGAATGTTTTGTATAACAAAGTAATAAGAGCAATGACCTATAACTCTTATAAGTCGAGAGTCACACCATTTTATACAAAGTTAAACCATCTTAAAATTAATGATATGTACATTATTGAAACACACAAGTTCATGCATAGGTTACACTGATGTAGAATTCCTGTCAGTTTCGATCAGTTGTTTACTTCTGTAAGTCAGGCCCACTCCCATGCAACCCGTGGTTCAAGACGAGGTGGATACAGTTGGCAACTGGCTTCGACTGTTAAAGGCAAAAGATCTCTGAAACACCTTGGCCCAAAAATCTGGGACTTGATCGACCCTTCCTTATATGATATTTCATCACCTGCCTTCAAAAGGCAGTAAGAGACAGACTGGTCAATCAATATAGTGATTGACTAGCCTCTACCGTTACGATGCTATGTAGTGACGCTAAGGTTTCGGCTGTACAACATGGATTATTGATCTCTGTCTGTATGTAACGTACCATTGATTTTAGTTTGACAAGTATAAGTATATACTGTAAGTGCAACAAGTATAAGAAGATACTGTAAGTGCAATAACATCTGTTTTAGATTCTAGTGTGTTTTGCGTGCATGAATTGATTGTTTATTGCTGTTTCATGTTTTTTTGTTGTTGCTTTTACTTTTTTGCTGCCGCGGTCTCTTTCATATATAGCAGGCCGGTACCCTTGGAGGATTTCTGCTCCATCACGAAATGCTTCTGCACAGCTTATGAAGCTTTGTAAACCACAATGCGCGTGACTCCCCAAGCGGCTGGTTTTAGCGAAAGTTAGAGAATTAAACTCTTCTTGGCAACAAACTACAAACTGTTGCAAAGCAACAGTTGTCTGCTTGGATTCGAAATGGTTATGGAAACCCGAGCAGAGTTTCATTTAAGCTGGGTTTACGCTTTCTCTGCCATGCTTAGCTACTTGCACAAGTGGGCAAACCACGATAGGTACCGGTTGCGACCCAGCACTCCTGCGCAACTGTGTTGATCATCCAGCAGATTGCACCCTCTTTAAAAAATCTAACCTTTTTAAACTCGTAAGAAATTGGCCATTAACTTTGAAGTATAATAAACTTTTATGAAACTGTCGAGGGGTGCCTTACGAGACAACCTGATTTAACAAGTTTTTTTCGGTCTCCCAGCGCCTTGACTTTAATTTGCATATAATTGTTTTCGCCAATAAACTCTGTTTGTCTATCTGTCTATATATATATCTACATCTTCTGGCTTTCAAACTGTGTTTCTGTTGAGGGAGCAGCCCAATTTTCGTTGACCTGAGATGCAATTGCAGTTTTTTTGTTCCAACACAGAAAACCTACTTCCAGAGATTCTATTTGCATTCACGAAATCGACCTAAAATAAACGCAGAAAAACCATAGCGCTCCATTCGCGGAAAACTTGCTTTGAGCTAATGACATCTTTGTGGAAAACAAGTTATAAATCTGAGATTGTAATAAGACGAAGAAGCGTAGCTTCCATACAAGTGCAGTGTCGTTTCCAGTTGAGCGAAACCTATAGCTTGTTGTCTTTTTTTTGTGAAATATTTAACGCAGTGCAGCCTACAACTCAACGTTTCAATTTTGTCAGGGGCTTGTCAGGTAATTTTCGCAACAATTTTTATATCAGTACCTGCGTTGTTCTCAGGCAAATATAACACGCTACAAATGCAGCAAAATTGCATTGTAAACCAGTAAAAAAGTTTTATTACGACATTTAGGCATGAATAGAACAAATGCAGCAACCAAAACTAAAATTTTGACAGCACGTATCCCAGCAGATTGAAGAAAAAAAGAATAAATATTTTCGGTGAGTTGTTTGCGGCTCCGTTGCATGAATCTGCAATAAAAAGATTTCAGGGAAATTGTAAATTGCACAGACTTTTTGCTATTGCAGCGCTTATTTTGCCCTGCGTGGTTTTTCGCAAAGTGTTACTTTTTTAATGCATTTAGCTTTTTTTCTTCAAACTTAGATTTTATTCTGTGTTGCCATGACAACAATACCAGAAATGTCCGAACGTTAAAAAATTAAACTTTGAAGCCCAACTTCAAGCGTTTTTGAGCATCTGCTTTTTAAAGACATAGAAACTATCCACGAGTCTAGGCGGGTGAAGTAACAAATTGTTGCAGTCACCACGCAATCAACACAAATCTTATGCGTAATTTCATAGACGAAAGACGTTCGGAGCACAGCACAAGACTGAAGGCTGGGCAAAATTGCTCTTCCAATTAGTTTGAAAATTGTGTTTTTGGACCAAATTAATTTTTTCAAGAGAAAAGTTTGCAAATTGTGATGAAACTAGATGAAATGAAATGCGCCCCGTTTTGAAAAAGAATCATTGTCCGCCATTCGATAAACTTCAGGTGTCGTACGGGTAAGTTCCAAAGTATTGAAGATGTGGTCACAGTCTGATAAATACAGGTTGTGCAGCAGCAGCTTTGAACACAAACTCCGTGATGGCATTTTGCAAACTGTAGAAATTAGCTTGAAGCATTGTAAGTTAGTTTGGTTAAATATGATTGAAAGTTTCTTTGAACTTAAAAATAAAGAAAAGTGATTCGCCATTATTACGCCATTATTACACTATTCGCTATTATTACAAAACAATATACGTTTTCCTGGGAGCCAGACTCGTTCTTATCTTTATTTTTCACTTGACTGATCTGCAAGAAATTTGCATATTGTCGGGAACATGAACCAACATTCACCTGATGCAGAGAGGCAACGTTATTATTAGAAATGTGTGAAGCGTGATACAGTTTTGTGCCAACCGAATCAGTTTTCGAAAAACTGAACAAGCGAGTGGCAGTTTTTTTCTGATTATGCTTGAAGAAAAAGCAGTACTTACTCTCATAGGCGTAGCCAGGGGGGGACGAGGGGCCATAGCCCCCCAAAATTTTAGAAAATATAGTCATTTTGTGCCTTGAGAGGCGTTTTTCTAAACAAAATAGTGTTATTCGCCTAAAATCAAACATTACGCCACTGCTTACTGTGTATTTGTGTACTAAGCGTTTGGTATTAGCGCGCAAACTATGTCCTGGTGTAGGCATTTAAAGTGTATATGCCACGCAGTCGTCTCTCACCCAGTGCGTGTTTGTCTGGCCAAGTAAGCAACGAAGCGACGGCTCAACAGTTTTGCTCGGAAAACCAGTGGCGTATCTAGGGTAAGGCAGGCATGGCACGTGCCATGGGCGCCACTTTGACGGGGGGCGCAATAATTGCTTGGAAAAAATTAAAATCTTTATGTATAGTTTCTTGAACCTCTATTCTGCGCCCCATGCCAGGGCGGAACAAGGTTAGCTGACGCCCGGGACAATAAGCAAGTTTCGAGTTTGGCGCCCCCATGTTCGAACCTCAGGTCTTTCAGAAGCAAATGCACTGTATTGAAGAAAGTACTTGTGACATTGTTGGGACTTTTCGGCGTCCCACGCAGTGATTCGGCGCCCCATGGTGATTCGGCGCCCGGCAAATTTTTCCGCCCTGAACCCCTCTCATTACGCCCCTGCCCTATGCATCTATTCATTCATAAACTGCAAAGTTGCATCAACACCGCGCCCTTACCTAAAGCATTAAGCCGGGCGTGTTACTTACGCCAGCACCACTGAGCATTATGACAAAACTGTGGTATTGTGACATGCCATAACACGAGGGTCAGACATTGTGACAGAACAAGAACGCTCGCCTGCCATAACTGTGAGCCCTCGTCCTTCTCACGTTATAAGACAGGATAAGTCAGTCCGTACTGCTGCATTTCAGGTAAGAAGATATTAGTCAGAAGAAAATATTATTCAGAATCTGAGACGAGTTTAAGTCCATGGCTGTGAGAATTTGACTGTTGCGCAAATAACTGCTGTTGAGGCCGTACAGATTTACAAATTACTTAAAATACTGTGGCCCACTCTGACTTTATCAAACTTCTTGGATGGCCAATAGTGTCCAATAAATAGGCTGAATACATTGCTTCAGTCCAGAGACTAAGGTAGAGAACATTAAGTAGTCCTCGAAAAATTTGCAGTTAATATTATTGTCGTACTAGTTGAGCAAAAATGTTAATTCATGCAAGAGATTTGTTAGTCTTGTTTAGAGCTAGCTTTTTCTGTCCAAATTTGGGTTTCTGTTTGGTGTCCAATAAGGCCTTGCGAAAAGGTCCTCACTGTGAGAAACTAAAACCTACGTGTGACAACTAAGGAGCTGTGTACAGCTCAGATGTAGATGGTGCGAACGATCTTTCATTAAACTGAAACTGGTCCTTTCATACCTCTGGGACTCATTGATTAACAATAAGTCAGGGGGAAGGTTGTGTCTTATAGCTTTGATGAGAATAGAAAGGGACGAAACAGCAAAAGCTTACTTTGATGAAATCATAGACGAGTTTGCTTCGATAAAAGCACGGGAAATGTTTGTTTTTTTTGTGTAATTTGGAAAACACTGAATATGTTAAGTCTTGATGGAATTATGTTTTTCGAACAGAAGTGATACATGACTCGCAACTAATATTTTATTACACAATTCAGATTGAATGAGTTCCGTTTTAAAAGAAATTGTCATTTGCAGTTGCAATATGTTGTTTGATTTTTTTGTGAGATATACAATTTTGTCAGGCAACACTATGTCGACCTATAGACTACGATAACGGTATTATTTGAATGTTTTGATGTTCATCAATAATAAAACTAAATGAGTATAGAAGTATATTTTATTTGCTGAAACGTTTAAAACAAAATTAAACACAAATACTTTCCGTTTTAAAAAATTTAGCTTCTTCATGGTTTATCTTTTGTAAAATTGTGCCTATATTTAATATTTAAATTATTATAAAGGGCGCACATTTACATTTTACATGGGCGCCACTTCGCTTAGATACGCCACTGCGGAAAACAAAAAGAAAAAATAACTGTTCGAACAAACGTTCGACTTTCATGAAATGCTCGACTGTACCGTACAAAGTTTAGCATCCGAATCAACAAGGATTCGTTTTGAAAGATACATTAACGACTGCTACCTCATATATGCTACACCTATTGCGACTACTGCACCACAGTTGTACTGATGCTTCCCTTGCCCCTACTACAGCCAAGTGCCACACAACTGAATCGCTCAACACTAGGTGTGACGCAGGTAAAGCTAATGCATAGGAACTTGCGACCACGTCATAGCTCAGCCCTGGGCCGCTAAGCTCCCCACAGCTAAATCCTTCACCGGAGCATAAAAACACGGACAGAATATGTTGACAAGCAGTGTTTGTGGAATATTTGAGTACGGTTTCAATAGGTTCTGTCTTTTCACAAGTTCATTTTTGGCTCGGTTTCTTGTGCGGCTTTACAGAGTCGAGTCAAAGTCATTTAAAATTTTTGTATTGAGTCAGCAGCGCCTCTTGACCTTGGCCGGATCGAGTCACAAAAACTGTCGAGTCATTTCCAATCACTGATTCGCAAACGCGAGTCAATGTCTAGTCAAGCAGAGTTGGACAACGTTTCCATTTTTAATAAATACCACGGCCAAAGCAAACGATACAACTGACATCTTGCAAACATTTCGATAACTACTGTTATCATTTTCAGTGCATAGCAGAGAACCGCAGTGATCTTGCTACAGGTTCTTATTGGTTATTCAGGAGAAAAGCGCTGTAAAAAAGGAAAAACGCAAAAGGCTGTTTCGATTGTGACGTAGTGGCGCGAAGCATACGTAGTCACATGACTCAGCTGGATACGCGCCAATGGTGATGGCGCGTGACGTCAAGAGTGAAGCATGACGGCCTGCTACAAGTTAAAAATGCATAGAGGCATCGATGCATTGAGGTTTCCATTTTTTCTTTTATTTTTACCTCTTTTCGCTTTCAACCGATAGCTAAACGGGTTTTCGGCCGAACGTTTTAAGAGGAGTTAGCTCGCACTGGGTGATACTTGGATTGCAGTTCATCAGTGCGAATTACTATGGCATTAAGTCGGATTTTTGAGTCACGTCACCCAACTAAGACAAATATTGCCTTGCAGCATGTAGTGGATGTGCAGGTTCTCAAATCACTCACAGGCGTGACGGGCGGTGTCACATAATCACTGAGATATATATAAAACTGTCACAAACAGAAAACAAGTTCAAGAATTCCTCTATTTAAGAGTAAGATGAACAGGTAGCGATAGAGTGATCTTGGCGGTTTATCTGTATTGTTACTTGAAACCTTTGATGGTTAAACATGTTGTCTGCTAAGTTTCGAACTTCTTGGCAACGCAATTTTACTGCTACAGTAATTCCAATAAAATTTATATTTTAAAAATTTGTAAATGTAATATTGAGAAATATCTCTAAATTTTTTCTCCTTAGTTGGACCTGCCTTGGCATATTAGTAACTAGTCTGCATAAGTGTGTAGTCAACGTGTGTAGCCTACCACAATATGTGAATTTTCTTCCTTAGATCCTAACAACACAGACGTCGCTTCTCTATCAAAAATAGGTGCTAATCACGTAAAAATATCAATCACGTGGACCTTGCGCTTCTGTGGGCAACGCAGTGCAACAGTGCCATCGCAGTTTGAACAAATACAATCCTAAAAATTTGCAAACGCAGCGCCACCGGGAGTTCATAAAACACAGCAATGTGTTGTCAACAGCAACCAGACTGCAACTGCCAAGCTACAATCGAATGTATTAACATAGGCAACCCCTCGTTTTTATGTTGCTGACGAATGAGCAGACAAATCAGTGAGAGTTATCTTTGCGTTCTTATCAGCTAGGAAAGCGCAAATGAGATAAGCACATTTCATTGTTTTGTATCATCCAAATCCAGTCAATAAGATGTCATGTCATTGACATTGATCGGGACTTTTATTTATGACAACATCGAGAAGTTTCCTTCAAATCGAAACACAAACGACTTGAATTTTTTTATCAGATAAAATACTTTTTCAAGCATTCTTAAAATTTTAATTCAAAACAAGCAGAAAAACTAAATGAGGCATACCTGATGAGCATGTGGTGGTGCAAACAGTATCCGAATCTCCCTTCACGCACCCATTTTTTACGTTCAGAGAAGTGCAGTTTCTTACAAATTTCTTCAAAAGTCCGTCAGCTTGATATGTATACAGTAACACAAATCAACTTAAGCACTGTCTGTGCACACTGCACAAGTTACAGAAATCAGCACGCATTGATGTTATTTAATGGAAATCGTTTTCCAGACAAATATTGTTAAATTCAGCAATAATATGTCGCACAATTCTGTTGTAACACAAATCACTATCACTTTATCGTTTTTCTTCTAATCTTTTATCATTCAGCAAAATGTTTGTGATGCCACGTACTCTAATAAAAAATATTATTTAAGAAAAGTTGTTGAGATAGCGTTTTTAATTTATCCATTCCCCAAAAACAATGATATTGACAGCCATGTACAATCAAAAATATAAAATTGCATTTAAATCAAGCATAGAACACACGGACATTTATTGCAAAAAAATAAAAACCACCGGATAATAAAGCCCTAGAGTAATGACATTCGTTGCAGTCTTATCTTGACATTCCATTTGTTTTTGTAGAAAAATCATACAAAGCATGTGATCAGCACATTTTCCCGTTTCATATTCACTCTTGTTTTAAGCAGTTCAAAAAGACGAAGGTATTTACGGAACAGGAAACAATGCTGACGCATCAGCGTTTAGGCGATTTTGCGTATTTATTAGAAATACACTTCTTTGTAGCTGCTATTGTAAAAAGTTTCTATGTCGAAAATAAATTTATGCTGTAAATACATTTTTATATCGATCCCGAAAGAAAATTTTGGAAACCCAATTTGAACTGTGTTATTCGCAAAATTGAAAGAAAAAAGAAAATGTTGGATAGACTACACGGATGATCTCGCAAAATTTTAAAGCTGTGCACTTGTTTAGAATGCAGGTTTAATATTTCAGAATAACCACGAGTAACTGGCGCCTTCACTTCACATCCTGCAGAAACTTATTCAGTGGGAAAAATGATTTTTTCGAAGCAAATAACATTAACGTTTTTATTTCGTCTAAAGAATATAAGATAAAACTTTTGTGTTGCTCTGGTATTTCTCTCATGAGATTGCGTATCTGTGCTTGTTATCACCTCGCAGCAAACAAAGCACCCCATCCTATACCACTATCACTACGAAACTTTACTCTTAACAGCCTTGTCCTCAGCAACTATGGCTTCAAAATCTGAATTATCATACCCAAATGCTAACGAATAAACTTAAAGTGCTTCACCAAAACTCAGCTTTTGTTCCTGACCCATAAATACTCAATACGTGAAGCAAAACCTGCCATCAAAAAAACAAAATCCTGGATTTCTTTATTGGCGCGTCATCGGCAACTGCTCAAAAATCTCAAGTTCCTGCCCACGCATGTTTCCAACAAAATGTCAATTCTTGTGTTTGTATCGGCCCGCCTTCCCTTTCTAAGCAGCATTTTATCAAAGCTTAGCGCAATGCACAGAACATCATGAAAATGAAACTCTATATCTAGTTGCAGCATGATTGCGATGTAATAAGGTTTTATTGAAAACTTTTTGAAAGACTTGAGCTTCTACAAATCGAACTACAAAAAGCTGTGCTCATGAATATTTTGAAAAAGTAGTCCACAACAAAACGACAGAATTCTTTCCGCTTACTATTTGTAGTGTTGATGGTGATACAGCTGTCGGATGAGCTTGGACATCTTTCCAGAAACAACGAAGGAATTTTGGGTCCAATGCAATCTTTGGTATCGTAGTAAGTGGTTGGGTAGCTAGCATTTGTGTAAGTGCACACATAGCAATTCCGGTATTGCCCTTAAATGAAAGTAAAAATACTTTGAAAAGTTTACTGCCCACACAGTGAGACGTTTTGAGTGACATCAAGTTTCTGTATGACATACACATGTCAATAACACCAAATAGAATGGTGTTCAACCACTGGGGTCAAGTGTCACACGTGATTTGCTTATGCCAACAAATAAATAAACAGACAATCAATAGGTTAATTCACAGAAGTGCACGTGAATTTTAGATGGCTGTACTAGTGACATCTTGAGCAGCAGAATTTACTCATAACTAACGTTTTAAATAAGGAGCAGGATAAAACCAAATGAAAAAAGAGGAGTAGGAGAGAACAAAAGGGCATGTAACGAAGTCAACCTCCTCGTCAGTGCGTAGTTAAGTATGAACATGTGACTAATCGAGCAAGTGGATACTAGCTGAAAAAATAAATAAATTGACAAGCAAAGATATGGCCGAAAAAGAAAAAAGAAAATTAATGCAATAAATTGAAACAAACTTTTGAAAATCTAATTTGCTGCATTCACTAAGTTTAGAGTTTCAATCACAACGAGTTAGTTGTTGCTAGAGACTGCATGCAACTCCTGGTCGGGTCATTTTCCTACAACTAGAAAACGGTACACGTGGCATTTTCAGCCCTGTGGTTCTCCCTGTTAATAGATGGTTGCTAGATACGCTCCACGAGTAGTGCTGCCAGCGGAAATGGACGTTCGCGGAACATTAGCGACAATCGAATTAGGGGTGCCAAATGAATATGATAAAATTTTCCGTATTTTTACTGATCTTATAACGTAATTGATCCAAACGATTAGATATAAAAAACAATTACAAATATGTTTTCACCTGTTCCTAATTAACAAATACTTATTAGCTATTAAAGATTTTCAAACCAACTTTCATGAATCCTCCTTTTGAGAATCGTTTCAACGATCTGCATTTCAATGGCCTTGCTTGTATTTTATTCGTGTTTTAGGCAATGGGCTAAGGTGACCCATGCATTTTCTAGCACTAAGGTATAAAATTTTTGCTTTCTTCAGATGGCATGTTACTTGTTCTGTGAACAGCATTCGCTGCTGTTCACAAACTTCAGCATGTGCTGGTGGTCGGAAACACCTTGTTATCTTAGAGTTTATAGGCATTACATCTATGCAAATATGGACCCACGTAACATATTTATGCTCCATGTTTGTTTCAACTCAAAATGTATGTTTTGTCAGCGGTTCTTCATAGACTATCTCCTTGCCAATTTTGCACGAAGACATCATGAATAAGACTGACTTATATTCGTTGCCTCCATTCCTTGCATGCTGCCCAGTGCCTACCCATTTGGAAGCGTAACGTGCCGCATTTCATTCGTTAAATTTTCTGACAATGAAAACGCTTGCTTTGAAAACTTCACAAAGCGGTTTGCTTCAAGTAATTTGCTGTTTGGGTTTCTGTTTTCATTTGAACTTCTCTTAAGAATAAACAATTGAAAAATGTTGCATTCGCAACGCGACATAAAAATGACGTGGCATAAACTGTGTGGGCTATCCAAGCCGTAGCTTACTTACTTTGATACGATGTTCCACTTGTAAAAAAACTTCTGAAGCGAAATCGAAATCTGAGAGCTTCACCTGCAAAGAAGGCATAAATAGCCTGATGAATATGCACGTGCAAAATGCAATTGTTTAATGCGCTATCTTTTCGTTTTGAGCAAGATTTAGTTATCACCTTTAGTCTTGTGGTTGGACTAGTGTCTTAGTACTACGATCACTTAAAACTGCAATACTAATATAGGCACTTGAAAAACATTTAAAACTGACGTAAGTCCCGAACTTAGCTGTAGTGTAGAGAGTGCTGTGAGTAGACAGCCAGAAATGGTGTAAAATGGAAAACCAGCGCCGCACTTTACGCACAAATTAGCAGGACACTCGAGGCACTGAGAGTGATAAAGTGTCTGCTGCCAGGTTACTTTCCACCTTCATGCTTGTAGGAATGAAGGTGTTGTAGCATAATGTAGGTGTTCCAGGGGTGCTAGGTACGTTCTTAGGGCGTGCGTGGATGCTGAATCTTTAGAGATGGTTATATTAATACATTTATCAGATAGACCATAATCTATGATGCAAAAGTCTGTTGAGTGCCGTGACAGGTAGTTATTATCACTGCAAAAAATGCGTCCCGTATTTTGCCTACTCAGAAATGGGAACCCTACTATAGTGCACTTATAGGAGGTATAGGCTAGATCCATGGCATCACTGACATAGAAGTTTGTTTGTACAGCAAGAGTGTTTCAGCGTTTACATAGTTAATAAATGCAAATTTTGTTTGTGAAATTATGAATTAGAAGTTGCTGCAGGTAGCAGGTTTTCGAGTGGTGGTTGGCGCAGTCAGGGTCATCTTCTTCAAATGTGACTGAACCTCCAGGTTGAGTCTATTTTAGGATTGCTGGAAAATGCTGCGTGTATAAGAATTTTTAGCGCAAGTTTTTTGCCTGCTTTATGCAGTTTGCAGCAAGTCTTCATTAGCAATGAAGCCTCTGCACTTGGTCTCCGTCTCGAGACGCCTTTCGAGACCCATATTTGGAGTGTCTCTCTTTCTAAATTCTCAGGTCTCGTCTCAATTGTGAAGAATGTGGGTCACGGCCTTGAACCCTTTGCATTGAGAGTTTGAATGCTTTGTCGACATGTCTTTGAAAGACTTAGTAGTTCAACCGTAGCCCACATGATCTGATACTTGGTGAATAAAATTCGCAACATAGTTGGCTAAAATAATTACAATTCGACGACGTGGAAGTTTGCAGGTGTGTTTGACTTTTTCTGTTAAGCGCATGAAAGAAAAATTGGGAGGAATATTTTCAAACATTTGCACTTTAGGGGAAGGTGGGGTACAGTGGACACTTTTTCGTATTTTCAACCATTGCTACTTTATTTCAAGTCCAAATAAGCTCAACATTTGTCACACAATAAAGCAACTCTATATACACAATATCATGCCAAAACATGAAAACAACGCTCTTCAGAAAAATTTTATAATCAATTTAAAAAGGGTACTTTTTCTGTCGAATGTGCCCCATGCATGGGGCATGGGGACATGAGCATGGGGTACACATGACTGGTCAATAAAAATTGGGTTGCATGCATTGCATAATGTTCACGTGATATCCCACGTAAAGTAGGCACTTGCTGACTGTCTCTCCACTTTTTTCACCTTCTAATTACCCACTATCACTGCATGGCAAAACAAAATTTATGATTACCACACATTAAATGAAACCAATGCAGTATGCCGAAATTCATGCCTTACCATACAAATATAATGTGCCTCTAAGTACATAATATACCTAAAAGTGCTCAAAGATTAGAATATTCTGTACTAGAGATGTCAACCGCGCCGCGACCCCGTTCCGCGCGGTGCGGTTTTGGAAAATTTTGCCGCGTACAAGCCGCGCCGCGTGACGTTTGAATGTGTTAAACCCCGCCAGCGCCGCGTACCGCGTGGACGTTCATCTAATGATGAATCTTTGCAAAACAAAAAGACTTTTCGGAAGTTATTATCTTAGATAACAACACCTATTTTTCTTGTTTATCCTACAGCTTTTACCTGCGTTTTAGCAATGCCTCTGGGCGAAGATTCGTAGGTAGAATATTGCTGTTAGTTTTTCCTGCAGGTGGCGTGCTGCAGTCACTGATGCTCTGGCATGCGAACTGGTAATCCAGAACTCTGGACAGCTAACTGGCAGGCATCTAACTAAGAAATTCCTTTCAGGGCTGAAAGTTTAAAGGTTTGTTAACTACCCATTCTTCTGTATAATGTGAACATTATATTAGTATACTATATAATGCTGCTTTGACTGTTTGGCAAAACTGCTCTGAATGTATGTTATCTCTCTGATGACAATAATGCAAAATTCAGGGCGAATGAAGTTTAAATTAACACACCGTGACCTTGCCATGCTGACTAGATATGCGATAGTTGGTGAAACATATAGTCAGTGGTGTGTGTAAGGGGAGGCGAGCGAGGCACTTGCCTCGGGCCCTCCCTTTTTGGGGCCCCCGCCATGACGCGTACAAATTTTCCTTATTTTTGGTGAAAAACTTGTTCTACACTCATGTAATGTGCTAAAAGGCAGATCATAAGTAAGTACTGCTTTCAAAGGGCCCCTCTACAGAAACTCTAATGTGCAAGTACTTTGCTTTCAAAGGGGCCCCCAACAGCAACTGCGATTGAAGTAATCTGCTTTCAAAGGGGCCCGTGACAGCCACTAAAATGTGTAAGTACTCTGCTTTCAAACTTAATTGAAGGGGGGGGGCTTAATGAAACTGTAGTGTGTAAGTACTCTGCTTTCACGGGGGCCCATAACAGCATCTGCAATGTGCAAGCACCTTGCTTTCACAGGGCCCCCTATAGCTATTGTAACATAAAATTCCTTGCTTTCAAAGAGGCCCCCAACAACAATTGTAGTGTGTATACGCTTTGTTTTCAGAGTGGCCACCAACAGCAACTGTAATGTGAAAGTACCTTACTTTCAAAGGGGGCCCACCATCATCTCCTATGTACAAATAAAGAAAAGCTTCAAACCAACATCTACAGACCTACCTGAAAAATTGTGAGATAAAGTTTCTTTCAAAAGGTCTGAAAAGATCCTACCAAATAAAGGCAAATATTTATACCAAATGATAACTTTCTTTACCAATTGATAATTTTTTGTACCAAATGATGATTTTTAGAGATTGAAGTATTTGGTTCATTGAGAATTTTATGGAAATGCCTAAGTTGAACGGAAAGTATCCGAGTGAACCAGCAAAAAGAAGGAAAAAAGAAGAATCAATAAATGTTGATCAAAAATGTAAGGTCGACTGGACAGATTTATTGTCGCAAGTGGTACTGGTGAGCCTAGAGAGGAGAGTGCAGCTTCAAGCACCCAAGTTGTTAATAGTAGCTATGTCTGTTTAGCGCAAAATCAGATGTGCCATTACCAAAAACTCAAGTTTTGTAAAAATGAAGTTGATAAATACATGCTGTAGAGCATTCATATTTTTATCGAAGGATTTCTTTTTTATGTCTCTGAAATGAAAAGGTCAGACAAAATTGTCATTTCCTGTGATGTTGTACCTTAGATTAGTAAACATTTCCATAAATAAAATAAGACAAAATGCTATTGTTACAGCAGTGACCACTCAGCATTTTTTATTTCATAGAAGAAATTTTGTGTTACTGCTGGTGTGCTGCAAAGACTGTTAATAAGCAAGGCTACATTCGTGTTTCCTATCAGGTAGCAGAAATGGCATTTTTTTAGTATTATGGGTACATATTTTTTCTACGGATATTTCAGGTATTTTAGCTGGTTGAAATTTAGCCCATGCTTGAAGTGATAGGTTATTTGAAGCTTGACTAGTAAGCAATTGGTTTGAGGAAGACTTGGTAGGTGATGTTAAAGTTTTTTGCCTGTTCCTAGCCAATATAACTTGAACCGTTTTTTCTTAGCACAGATTTAATCAATTGTGTAACTACTTGCTGCAGTAAAAACGCTTGCGATAAGGTATATGATAAATTATTTCCTACGTTTGCACATTTCTCAAACAACTAGTGTCAATTCAAGATGGGGCAGCCTTGGCTCACCAGCCTCAAAGCTTTCCAAAACAAGTCTCAGGTTGGATGCTTTTGTGTGCTGTGTTCTTGCAGTTGAAAGAATCAAAATTGAAACAAATTTAGTGTTTCAAATCTTCTTGGTTGTATTGTGACGTAGTGTCACAATAAGAATGAATTTATTGGAGTTTGTTAAAAGTTTTATTCCTAAAAATGTTGCAATTATGCAAACCGGTCTGGGCTTCGTTGACTTAGAGATGTTGTTTACGAGCCACTGTAACGCTTCGTGACGTGAAGACTCTACGCTTGTTTCCGGAAAGCCGTGCAGAACGTTAAAAACACTTGCTACGTTGATCATGCCTCTTTTCAATAAAGCACCTTTCGAAAAGGCCGTTTCTGCAGATCGTCTTCCTTCGAATCTCCGTTCTGTCATTCTGGTATCAATTTAATTTTTAACTGTGAAGTAATCAAAACAGAAAGTTCTGACCGGTGGTAATATTTGGCAAGGCCATCTGGCCTTGCGCTATTGATTGACAATACAACACAATGCAAGTAATATTTCTTATTTGTCAAGATGATAGAAAGCTTCTTTAGAATGAAGTCAACAGCAAAGCAGGAAAATAATCTAAACTTTAAAAAGGACAGCTACATTCCCCAAAATGTTTAGACCCTGGCCCCGGGGTCTGCAACAAAGTTGTTATTTATGGTTTCATGGATTCATGCGTGGCAGTTGCGTGGCAGTTCTTGCCGGAAGAAAATGGGGCACATCTTGTCGGAAGAATAGCAAATTTATCAACGAGATTTGAAGCAGCTATCAACATTGTTCAATATGACAGTTGATATTTATGGTTTCATGGATTCCCATAAAAACATGAATGTAAAGAAATTCAGGATAGCAACTACCAAGCATTTTTAAAGGGGGAAAGTGTGAAACTTTCAAAGGGGGAAACTTTGTAGTCTATTGATGGTGAATGCAGAGAAACGGGGCGCCAAAATAAAGAAATGGGGGAGATGCCAACTTGCTATTGTCTAACTTTTATTTGTTGCCAGCCTTGTCTTCCTAACATTCAGCGTTTTCAAAATTGTGTATCATGAACATCCTTTTGCATTTTATCCTGCTATGTCAGTCATGCTGTATTCTCAGGAATGATTTTTTCGGTGGCCGTATCTTAGGCTTGGTCAAAAGTGATTATCACGATCGACTGAGTATGATGACGTCATCAGAGGGGCCCCCTTTTTAGTATTGCCTCGGGCCACCAAGCTTAAACCCACCAGTGCAAATAGCGCATCACATAAACAATGTTTAATTGCAACAGGTAGGCTACGGCACACATATAAAGTTTATAAAACTTTGACACAACGTAAGCAGCAGGGAATGTATCTTGGTGGAAACAGTGCTTTGAATGGATTTTTGCTTGTGTGTCAGTTAGTGCAACTGCAAAAACAAATATCTTATTTTGATAAATTGTGACAGAAACTAAAAAAACTTGCTATGCCTTTGCACACTGTAGCAAAGAGTAGCGTGACAATTTAAAGAATTGAAAACATTTTGTAGCTATACAGATAGTGTCTGTTTCTCTTCATGAGGCAAATGATGTAGGCCTATTGATGGTGCCCGTGCTAGGACTATCAATTTTCCTATGGTTGGAGACCATTGGTTGAGGTGGCCACATGAAAAAGGAATACGGTATAAGGATTTAGAGGTTCATGTCAGGTTTTTGAGATAGGGTTTATGGAAGGTTTAGCCTACATTTCATGCAACACAGACAAGAAGGTGCTAACAATTTACCAGCACTAAAGACATGACAAAACTCGTCCATTGGAATCTGACATCACAGTCAACTAAGCAGGTCACATGTTTCGAACTTGGCAAGAAACGTGACCACTTCAACTGATCAAGTTCGGCTAAAGGTAAAACAGCGTTAGCAGTGCTATTAATGAGGCAAAATAAACCCTATGCGGCAAAATAGACAGTGCCAAATTTATTGGCAAATCGTTTTGAGAAGCACAATGCTTCAGGTGAGGAGGCGCAAATCGTCATTGCTGTTGGGGGGTAAAACTTTGGGATGGCGGTGCAGTGTGGACGCGGACAGAGTAATGTACAACAATGCGGATGCGGTGCGGACAGCGGACAGAAGCTGCTGATGCAGTCCGGACAGCCACCACAAATTTTCTTTCCGCGCCATCTCTATTCTGTACTGCATTCCCATATCACCCCTCAAGCTTTACCTTGTTTAGACTGACCTAGTGGCAGTGTGTCGAGTGTGCCCCATTTTTTTGTCAGATGTGCCCCATGCATACCTAAAAAATAAAATGAAGAAGAACCAACTCAACTTGAAAAGAATTTAAAATCTGACATTATCAAATAATGTTGCACTGCACTGACTACAATGTCACAAAAACTCAGAACAGGAGATGTTGATTACCGTGGGCAAAACTCAATTCTAAATGCGTTTTTATAAGTTACTTTTGGGTAGCAAAAACACAACTTTCTCTCTAACTCGTAACAACGGGTGCCTATCAAGGAAAATTTCACTTTAGTACTACGGCTGGTATGAGACTAAATCACCATGGACATTTTAAAGTTCAACGTTTTCAACTTCTTGAATAAATCAAAAAAGACGTCTGTGCCCCTAGTCCCACTGTGCCCCACCTTCCCTACCCGATATTGTTTTTGATTTTTTGCCACTTTTTGTCAACACTATATTTTCAAACGCAACTTTTCACAAAACCTATTGCCCACTGGTGGCAAATAGAAGTTTCAAAACTACAGAGTTGCGTCCAATGTAGTCTTATTTCTACATACCAGTGCTAACCTAGAGTGAGAAATACAAAATGGCGCGCACAATAAATATCTACTATGCTCTAGGAGTTTCATTCAATCCTTCACGAGGAAAGACAGTTTAAACCAACTTGGAGTCTGGCATAAGGTATTAGTATTAGGTTAGAACAGATGAGTTAATCTGATTTGGTTTCAGGCAAAAATGACTCGAGAGTACAGTCTATTGACTCGAGGTGACTCGAAAGATTTTCTGACTCGAATCGGATTCGACCAAGATCAGTGACACGACCACCTCAACAAGCAAAATTTCAAATGACTTGGCTTAGACTCGAAGGGCTTGCGCCCTGACTAAACTTGTGACTCGACTCCCATAGATGCTCCACTGGCACTGGGTATTATTTTCTAAAATGTACTCTTGGCACATTTGCCATTCAAAGTGGTTTCATGCATTTATAACCTCATACAACTTGAGCAACATAAGTTAAAAGCGTACAAGATCGACATCGAGCTAAAACGTTAGTTTCGTACCTGCCGATGCAAAGCAGAGAAGCAGAATCGCCAAAGGTGCCAGAGCGTTTTTTGCAAACTTCTTGGTCATTTTGGCAGAAAAGCAAAAGTTCAATAAACAAAATATTTTCCACTGAAAAGAAACAAAGCAGAACCTTTGTTGAAAACAGAAAAAGTGAATGCATGCAGTAATTTCAAAGTTATCAGCAGAACAACAAAACTGCTTTCATTTTTGTATATCGTGCATTTATCCGTGCAACATTTTGCTCGATGTAGAAAACACCACCTGTGTTTACCTATGGTTATAAAACAAGCAACCACACTAGTTTTTCTCGTAATGCTCAATCACTGCCTTCTTTGCACAAGAGTAATTTTGATTTTCGATTTATTCTTGTGGCTACTGTATCTCAAACACAATATAATATCACATTTGTTGAGCGAACACAAAGGTACACAAATATTTATACACAACGCTTCACACGGTAGGAGTTATTTGGTACGTATGGTAGAACTATGCATGTTGGTGACTTAAAGATTCCTGAATTTTATGCATATTCCATCCTATCCAATTAAAAATTGCTTGCAATATCAAAAATGTGAGCAATACCATGTTACACACTAAAAATCGTTATCGGTGTTTTCTAAAGAGATGGCTGCATGGAACGTTTTATTTTGCTGTGTGTTTCCTGGAAAAGTTTCGCAGTGAATATGCAAGCAATTGCGCAGATTTGTGTAAAGAGATTGCCTCCATTTCACTCTTGCGTTTGCTTCTGCTAAATGAATCGTTTCCAATCGGGTAAACGAAACACGTGGAAACCTAGTTCCTGTAGGACATAAGTTCCGAATTTTTTGAAGCTGGCCCCCATTCATAAATAAAGTGGGTTTCGCACCCCCTACTTTGAAAAAGGTTAAAATCACAAAAACAGTCCGATTTTGCAATATCTTCATTTTTACAATTGCTACTCGTAATACCTAGACCTACTGACAAGACAACAGATAACACTCAGTCGTACCCTTTCACTTGATACCTTACTGCTCATTACAAACAAACCTAGTGACTTTTTTGTTGATGCTTCTCTGCAAATATCCGCTCATACCTTGACACATAATTATTCAGAGCCACGCGCAAAATGTTCGAGAGTTTCAAACGGTTCCGATACTTGTTTTTCAAATGAAGTAGATAGAAAAATTCAAGCAAATACTTTGTTGCAAAGGCTCTAGAATAGACAGGGCGTTTATATCCTACTAAAATTTATGGTAGCGTTGCATGGTACTGTAGAACAGGACTTCTCAAACTATGGGCCGCGATCCCAGATGGAGTCGCGAAATGTAATATTGGGGTCGTGAAGCAAATTGGCTTGAGAAATCAGATATAACAATTTTTGTAAACTTAAAAAGAAAATTACAAGTAGGCCTACAGTGAATCTATTTCTACTGCATGATATGCGTAAAAATTCTTAAGTGCATACATCCCATTGGTTGTGCTTGATAACTTCTAATAACTGAATTGTTTTTGCAAATTTTTTTGGCCTTACTGTTTGCATTACGTTGTGGTTTTATTAGGCTACTCTATAGTTCACTTCGTGGATTATGTGCATTTGTAGAGTTTCGCCATAGGCAAAAATGCCTCTTGACATCTGTAATGGGAGGTTTACACGTATCATTAACATCCAGGATATGCATCAAGACACTGCAGAACTCCGATGAAAAGCAATAGTGTTAGTATTGGATGCGACGTTTGGTTGTTACCAACGAGATTTCCCGCAAACGGAGATTGCTTGTTGAAGCTCTATATGGTAGTTAAATCAGCTAGAACAGTTTCTTGTGAGTTTTACTTGGAAAAACGTGCCAGGGAAATTTAACGTAAGGAACTTCTGAATTCCGCAAAAAGGCTATAAATTTCAAGAAACGGTCGCATTGACATTTGCTCTTGAGAAGAATGCAGGAAAGGCTTTAATTTCATTTCTCTTGAAGATCTACAGTAGAACCAAAGTTGGTACCTCAAAAGATATATTTTTGAGGGGGTATTACACGCAAGAGGGGAATACTTTGACGCTTTCAGACGAACGGCCAAATCAGTCGAACTTGCGTGGGGCCCCCAAAACTAAGATGGCCTAGGGCCCCGGGCTCCCTTAATCCGTCCCAGATTACGGCATTTTCAGGGTTGTCCATGGGACATATTTATCTGTCCTATTCCATCCCATAGCAATTTATGCCTGTCCCATCTCATGGGACATTTCCCATAGGATTCACATAGGAATGACATTTACACGGACAAGCCTAGGGTTGTCCATGGGACATATTTATCTGTCCCATTCTTATCCTATCCCATAGCAATTTATGCCTGTCCCATACCATGGAACGTTTCCCATGCGATTCCCATAGGAATCCCAGTCCCATGGACAAGCCTGAGCATTTTACTTTTCGTGAAACTGCACATGTAGGTTTTGACATTGTACGCGATAAGAAAAGTATTTTTGGCGCCTGTGCAGAGAAGTCATGCTTACTTCATCAGGCCCTGGGCCCCAACATGAAAAGGCAATTTTTGTTTCTTTTTCTTAAATGAAACTAAGCGAAAATTTGCATCTTTAGAGCCCTTGGTTGGCCATCTAGCGTTTGAGATTCAAACGTTTGGCCAAAAAGCAAATTTTTGGCCAAAAATCTGAAAACTGTTTTTTTGCCGAAAAATACTCCTACAATATTATTGGTATAACTACTTTGGTGTAGGTACGTCAAAGTAAATGAATGAAACTGAAGGATCACTAAGGCGTTCTTTGCTCAATCGCAAGCTAGAAACGTAACTCCTAGTTCAAAACATGAAAAGCAATTGTAGGCACCATGCATAGCTTTTTTCCGCAGCAATCTAGGAATGCAGGAGACTACTTCTCATGTTTGAAAAGAACTAAGATGCATTGAAATTTGATTGGTAGCAGAGTCTGAAAATCAGCTCTTGGGCCCTTTGAGTTCGTTATATAGGAATGAATTTGCAATCCAAGCGCAAATGAGTGCACATGGTTTACAAACGTGAAATTTTGCTCTTTCAGGGATTCTCTTAATTCTGTCCATTTGATTTATTCCCTTGAAACTTTGGAGCATAAAATTGGGATAGACTTAACAGTTTCATTAACACTAAAAAAGCCTTCAAAAAACTATACATTTTTATTCTGAGACATTTCGGA
>JGI24158J21664_10000977_pt1 | contig 29900 bp, 13 predicted proteins | sample Ectturendosymbi3_FD_21664 | JGI IMG/M metagenome (IMG submission 21664)
ATGAACTGTAAACATTGCAATGCTCAATTGCTTCCTGATTGTGAATGCTTAACACCTTGGCGTCTGGGTGGCTTTGGCGATTTTCGCAAAAAAAACAGCAGTTTTCGGTTTCCTTACCAGCGCCCTAGCTCCTCCGCCAATTGCGCTAGGGAGCTGTTCAGCGGCTTAAACGGATCGGCCAGTGTAGTAGATTGCACTCGAAAAAAATTTTTTGGTTGCACAAAAGAGCAGCCTTCCGGCCCGCTCTTTTCTCTGCAGTCAAGCTTATTGTGCAGCCCACCGGCCCGGCTTAATGTGCAGCCCACTGACCCACCCTGTAGTGCATTCTGCCGGCCCGCCCTTTTGTGCAGCAGGCAGCCCACAGAAAATGCAAATTTTTCATTTGGCAACACGGCCCTCTAGTCCTGCGTTTAGTTTATCGAGACCTGTGGCCTTCGGGACAGAAATGAGACCTGAAACCTTCGAGACCAAGACACGCAAAAATCATTTTTGCCATTTTTGAAATGGGTCTCAAGACGGAGACCAAGTCTCAAGACCCATTTCTGACTGAGACCAAGTCTCGAGACTCCGTCACTAGTAAGAGCTTTTGGGAAAGCATATTTTACACACCATTATGTTTTCAGTGAAAAGCAATCTTGCGTGAACGTCACATGTCAAAGTTATGTCACGTGTGTCACGTCCAAGAATCTCCTTGTCATGCATGACATCTTGTTGACAACTGCCATGTTTTCCAGTCTGGCGTTTACTACGTTTCTACCAAGCTTAACTGCACTCTCCTCATGTGTTACTGTCATGCTACAGGTGGCGTATTAATAAGGTTTCAAATATCAAGATCCACAGGTGTACCTGTAGCCACTGCCTAAAGCTAAAATGCTTCCATTACTAATACTTAAAAAAAAATGGGCGATGAACCTTAAAATTATTATGGATCGAAGTTTCGTGATTATGAAGAAGTCAGTCATGTGTAACTAAAATGCTATTCTCAACACAGTCAACAGTTATGAGAGCTTCAGTTTGGAATGATAACCGTTCATAACACACAGGAGGGTGAGAGGTTTATGAAAGAAGCTTAAAAATAAGGATTTTAATTCCTTTTTAACCCAAAACGTTAAAAAGCAGGAAAATTGTGAAAAAAACAGGCCAGTTGAGTCAACATCAGATTTATCGCCAAAACATCTAGGCTATATGATATATCAGACATCAAAAATTTCTCTCAAAACACCACAACTGATGTTAAAACATCGGAAGTGACAACACCTACATCGGTTTAGTGGTTGGTTCCTTCGGTTTTCCGATTCTGGCTGGTGGAGATCAGTAAGCTAAGCCACCATTCAACCGATACAGTGAGTGTTCAGAAATTCAGTTCTTTGATCGACATGCGATCATGCATGGCATAGTAAACTTTGCCACCAACTGACACTGACAGTGTCTACAGTAGTAAAATCGGCACATGTGCATACTGATACTGCATTGCATCATAGCGTTGTTGGAAGTGTGTCTGTCTCAGAAGCACTTACTTAGTAGTACTACTCTAGTAGTACAGTAGCAGGGTTGCCAAGTCTAAACAAACAGACCTTAAGCTAGAAAAATTGCAAAATTCCGCCAGAGTAAGATCAAATGTATAGGCCGCCAGACCAATTATTTTGCACCTAAACAGGATTATAATCCACTCGAAGCGCAAAATCCGCTAAATTGGCAACCCTGTATGAGCTATGAACTGATGCTTCTGTACAGCGCAGACACGGAGTAAGATTATGCCAACGCTTTACTAGAAGAGCTATACAGTGTAAGGCCGTGGCACGAAACTTTTCTACTATATGAAAATGGCACACTTGTGTCCTACATGACAAATAAATAAATAAATAAAAACAGAAAATCACGCAAAAACCTNAATAAAAAACGTAAATGTTATTCTAATCAACTGTAACTGACAAAATCCTCTTTACTGTTAAGTTTTGGATCTGAAAAGTGTGATCCGCGGCTTTGNACAATTGACGTTCACAAAGACTAAAAATTTGTCTTGATCAATTTCCAAGGGGGGAACATTTCGCTTTTTTGTGACATTATTGATGGATCATATCATCCAAAAATAAAAAGTAATAGTTACACGCATTTCAAGAAGTAACCTATTTTGCTACTGTAACTTTTTTTTCACCTGGAAAACAACAAAGTATGGATTTGAAGAAAGCTAACAGATAAGCAGCAAATTAGTTGAGCATGATTTGATTATCAACCAACTAAATTGTTTGACTTCTGTCAAATTTTAGAACTGTAAAACTTTTAACTCCAAAAAGATTCGAACAGTAGAGATGAGAACCAGAAAGAATTTTGTTATTTTGAAGTCGTGGGAGCCACACTTGAGCCTTATCATCCTGAGTTTTAAGCACCGAAGTAAAACTCTTCTTTGTGCGATCAGCTAGGGCTGGAATTGTTGTAAAATTTTTTTTGCACATTCCACATATTCTTAACGCATTTATATATTCTAGTTCATTCGGAGCTGTATATGATTCAGAGACACATATTAATGTGAAAACTAAAGTTTAATTAATAATTTTTCAAAAGGAGGGCACAAATAAGATGGAAATTTAATTTCTGTCTTTAAAAGTTTTTTTACGAGATCAGCTCTTTCTGTCGCTGGTCCGATAGTGGAGAATAAGTTTTTACTCAGATATAAGCAAAAACTGAAAAATCGCTCGTTTCAACGAAAGGACACGTTTTTTTCGCTATAGCGACATTTCTATGGTATAGAAATCACAAATGATTTGATTGAGTGTGATGCACACGTAGCGGCTTGAGGAACTGCGCAAATTATACAATGCTCTGCTATGAATTTAGCTCTTGGGTTCACGATAGCGAACAACTTTGTGCAAAATTGATAGTATCGTTGAATTCAAAATATTATATGACCTAGTGTGATTTTAGGCACTATTTCATAAGTATTTATATTGTTGCAGTCACAATGCTTTCCATGAAGTTTCATTCGGTAGTGAAACAAGCGCTGATCTACTACAAGGGTTAATTAGGATAAGAAAAACCGCAACGTGTTAGCACTATGCTTGCAAAATCGTCTTGTTACGTCTATGGCTTAACGCACTCCCATTTTACGGAAACCACCATCCCATGTGCGACCAACCGTGACCGCTACATTTTCGGCTACGTCAACTTCTTCCAAGCATTTTTAACCATAAGAGCACAAACACCACAGAACGAGGTGTTAGCCGGTACGTGAATGCAGTAGCCAAATAGAAGAAATACTGCACACATAAGCAACTATTGGATTCGATCGTTATCACACAGAAGTTTTCAATAATAGGTAAAATGCTTCGTTCCACGAATTACCACATACCTCACGTGTATGCACCATGTCAAAAACGTGAATGCAAAGGTAAGAAGTGTTGAGGGGCCATGAAAAGCTATGTGATGTAATAGTTATTTTCTGATTCTAACGTGTCATTCTAAAATTCTATCTGTGATTCTCATTTTTTCTGATTATTTATGTTCGTGGTTGCTTACATGACGTGTGAAGTGCAACCCACTGCTTGAGAAATGACATTTTGCATAACCGTACAGTTGATTGTGACCTTCACAGCCTAATTTTTTCTTACCTGGTGCAAATAATGTATTAGGTCTCAAACGCAATTACGTAAATGCTTTCAAAGCGACGAATACGACCTGACACTTTTCAAAATAGAAGTCATTTCTGTTTGTCGGATTGCACATAACATTTAAAAATTCATTCAATTTTGTGTCACACTTGCCGTGCTCTGTTCCATCGATCGGGATGCTGAAGTAATCTCGTTTTGCTTTGCTGACGCGTTGTTCATCTGCATCACCTATCTTTACGCAAAGCGCCGTTTCTGAACTGTACACAAGGCTTACGCCCACGCTGCAACCATTTATGCTAGAAGCTGTATCCCTAACATTGCGGAAAATTCATTCTAGACAAATCATATTCAACTGTTACAAGGCTTGTTTTGTACTTATGCATTAAAGTGAGCTCAGTATAGTTTGATGTCTTTACAGAATTTCATGTTCAGTTTAGAGGCAATGGACAATGTTTGCACTCCACGTTCAGAAATCCAGCTTTCGCAGTTTTACCTTGCATGATGAAGTTATCAATTTGTGACTTCCAGCCCAACCCCCAAATTGAAATAACAAACACTACAAATCAGGAGTTTTTGTCAAATTTTAGAATGTCAAGCCTCCCTGCACAAACGTAAATCCCCCCTAGTGAAGATTTTCTGGCGACGGTTCTGTTCCAGCCACTTAAGTCTTAAAGCATTATAAAACATTTTTTCAAGTACGACATAGTTTTTTATTTCAGGATTGATTTGTACTATAGCCTATGTAGGCCTAGGCTTACACGTCTTGTGCTACTTACAACTTATTGCATGGGGCGAAAATAACAGTCAACTTTCAAAAGTTTTTTCAAAACATTTTTGCAACTCTTCAGTGGTGTTTACAGATTTATGTAGACCTGCATTTATATCATCCATACATTCCAGTGTTAGTCACTTGCGTTAACCAGATCATTGATACACAGTACAAAGCAGGAAGTGATTAAGAACAGAACACTGCGTTACACACCATGTTCAAGTTAAATACGACGACTTTGCAGTAACGACTTGGATACACTGTAGAATACTCATAAATGATAAAATTTTAGAAGCTGCCCTTACGTGTCATAGCAAAACAACGTTTGACACAATTAAAGCTCTTTTTTAAACATAACCGATTTATTTATATAAGCAGACGTTTACATTCAGTTGAAACCACAAGATCGCAAATAAAAAGATTTGGTGACTCCAGCGGAATATTTAGCGTGAAAAACATATAGGCTACCGCTGACAAACATTGATGCAGTTGAAACCTTAGCGTTTTTAGATCTAGACTTGGTCTAAAAAGTATTAAATTAGACCAACACAATACTCGAGACCTGAACACTTTACTTTGAGAAGCAATATCAGCTTTTTTTTGCAAGGCTTCCGAAAAATTTTAGGTGCAATCTTGCTGACTGGACTCAGCATAAGGAAATCACTGTCTTTCCCTCAAAATACAACCCACGTGGCATACATCAGCTTTAGGTACTGGTGGTTTCAATGATGCCAGCGTCAAGCGAAATTTCTGACTTCACGCGATGTGCACATGCACAGAGTAATATTCTACATACCAAATGCGTTGCGGAAACTGATGATTAGGGCTTAGAGTTTCGTGTTGAGGTAAGTGTGTCTAGTTAGGGTTGGGATTACAATAAGAAATATAATTGAGGTCTAACACAAAGTCCAGTATTTTTCAATGGTTATGCAGTAAACCTCGGTTAACCCGGATTCGATTTGACCGACGATTTTATCCGGTTTAGGCGAAGATCCGGATTAAGCAAAGATGGTTTCTGATGTCATCTAAGCCCTTACTGAGATTTTGGTTGGTTAAAATTACTTAAATTGAACACATTTACGACCCAACAGCCGACTTTCGCAGAAGCAAAACGCAAGTATTGATGCTTCTGCAATGGTACATCAGACTAGTAAGCGCCATATCCAGGAAGTTGTGAACAATGTTAAGTTCATAATTTTAGATTACTTGGCTGCAAAGAAATCTTGAGTTTTGGAATGACGCAGATTTTTCTGCGACTGGTCCATAAGCAGTCACTCTATTTAGGGTGTAATGCTCTCCGGACATCTTACCGAGTACAATACACTCAGGTATAATGTTCTAGGCAAGCACGCTCAACACTGATCAATAGACTGAAACCGTGGTGCGGCGGCGTGCCTTGAGCGTTATGTTTAACATAAGCCATGCCCGTGTGTGACGCAATAATCGACTCTACGATTAGTCGAATGTTGCACGCAGTTGCGGATGTTTGCACGCAGTTGTTATCATAATTCTATACGCTCGTTGGTGATTTTGAGCACGCTTGTGTTGCGCCTGAAAGCTGCCGAATCTTTCCAAGATGCAAAAATCCGGATTATGAGATGTGAAAAGAGCAGATTTTATCCGGTATTGGCGACGATCCGGATTAAAAAATACGGATAAACCGAAGATTTTTTATGAAGATAAACGTTAAAAATCATTCGTACCACCAGTTTTAGCGAAGATCCGGATTAACCGAGGTTTGCTGTAGCTATTCCCGTATGTACTGTAGCTTGTTGTGGGTATCTCACAGCTTACCAAACAGCTTTAATTTACACAACACACATCAAAAAAATAATCGACAAACTTCATTTCCTTACTCTGAGAAGCAACATATCTGACCAACAATAGTAAGTCAGAAATTTCGCTTGACACCGAAACAGTGAAAAAATGAACGAGATAATCGAGGACATCACTCAGGAACAGAAAAGACTGTAATATGTTGCAACGAACTTTGCGCAGAGCAAAGTACGAGCAGCTGAACCAATGTTACTTTTTCTTTTTCCACCAATCCTCACGTAATTTGAAGTTACAGGGGTGGTGGACAAGCGTGACGACCTTATTCTTGATAAACCTTTTGATTTCCCGATCGTTTTGCTGAAACGTCTTCACGAAGTGCCATGTAGGTAAAAGAATTTTGGGCGCAATAGTGGCAGTTGTATAATCCCGGACACAAGCTTGTTGCTCTGCATGCCAGTAGACCTTGTTACACGTCGTCCTCATTCTCTAACATATATTTCAAAGTCTGCACGTCCCTCTCGGTTTCACTGTTACTTGTTGTATAACGAGGGATATTTGCGAAGTGTTCAAACTCGTACGTCAACACAAATTTCTCCAACGCATGAGTATTGAGGTCCATTGTCAGCACTTCCGGGCACTGTGGCTTGGAGTCGTTGAAGTACATCGACTGAGCTGAAGCCGTTCTCCAGCTGAAAAGTTCAACACAGGACCATCTAGAAAAGTATTTCAATAACCAATGGTAAGTATTGCAATGCCAGTTAAATAGATCTTTGTAAAGATCAATGAGACCGTTTCCGAAGGGAAATTTCCACTGTAAAAACTTTCCCATACACTTAGGTGCGAGCGGGTATCAGCAGTAATGTGGCTCCCATTCTAGCTTTTAAACACTTGTGTGTCAGCTTTGACAATAAGCAAGTTCGCTTCGCTGCATGAGAGAGAGACGCACGTGGTTTAGTTCAAAAACCCCTATTTTTTAATATTTGAAACTGGTAGATATCAACCGCAGAAAGATTTTTTTCTTGTATTTCCGTTCAAATGCAATTATTCCTTCAATTTTTTCGATTACGTTACAATTACAGTTCTGCTAAACAAATAAAATTGCAATTACTCTTAAAATTGTACTCAATTACAAATAGCAGCCTCAATTTTTTTCTTATAGATTAAGAAAATGAAAACTACTGTTACAGGTACTGTATGTCAAATGTGTGATCAAATTAGATGTTGGTTTACTTCAGAATTTGAATTTCATTTAACAGTTGTTGCAGTACGCCTCATCATAGCATAAAGTTTTAGAAAATTTAGACAACAGAGGTGGAAGCGATTCAACAGTGGTTTCAGAAGTGTTTTTGATCATTCAATTTGAAAATGCCATAATTTCTGCAATAAACTGTAATTTCATAAGATTAGTGCTTTCGATCGTATGAAAAACGATTGAATAAACAAAGCACACAACAAAATGCACCTTCCCGTACCTAACACTGACCTATCTAATTTACAATTTAACTAAACACTCCTTCAAAAAAGCAAACATCGCTTCAAACCTACAGCTAAAAACCTTGCAAAGCATGGACTAACTACATCAGCTTTCTGTGCATTACGTACAGCACACCGAGCACACAAAACACATTTGCTTTGTCCTAACCTTGCGTACAGCAGGGTAGATAATTTTACACTGCAGCGATTTGGATGTTACAGCCACTTTTAAAATTTATCCACATCAGCGCTTTGTTAGTGGGCGCGAAACCCTGCAGCGAACAGCACCTCGTTTCATGCAGTTTTGTGGTTCTCCATTATTGCAAGGCATTCTCACTGGACACTGACCTATGCATTAGCTGTCGAACCAATACGTATTGTTAGAGTAGACGTAGCCAAACTGCGGCTCTCGAGCCGCATGCAGCTCTTTGAGGTTTCCGCAAAATTATATATTTGTTCTTTATTTTTTATTTCTATCGCAAAGTGTAGACGTATTGTAAAATGGTACTGTAGCAGCTAGCGTGCCGTACAGTATTACGTTTGCAAGTCGTTCCAAAAATAATTGATGTCACAGAAACGTATATTGCAAGCAAAATCGTGTTTTCAGATTTTTGTGTTGCGGCTCTTTGTAACTTGGGTTTTACGATATGCGGCTCATACATAGAGCAGGTTTGGCCGCCCCTGTGTTAGAGTATCGCATGTGGTCTTCGCTTTTTACCAGTCAGTCCAGCTACCGTGCATACTCATTGTATTATGAGATTGTGCAGTGCATCTGACAAGCTCTGCGCAGATACCCTGCGCACAGAATTGCAGCAGATCACATGGCAAGTGTAACTCTGTTTTTTGTTCGAAATTTGTGAAATTGTTGGAGGCAAAATAGAATTTGGTCAAAATTTTTGCGAACACAGGAGCAAATGTCTCGACTACAATGACATGAAGGTATGTAAACATTTACTTGCGTAAAAATAGCTTCAGATCAGCCTTTTTCTGTCGCTGATCGTACCAGCGAAATGGAAAGTGTCAACTCGACGCATACGTTCTCAATTTCACTGTGTCGTGATTGAACAGCCGCTAAGGCAAACAAAAAAATAATACAGTCGTAAAATAAAACAGCCTCTAATCAAGCTAACAGTATTTCATCCTTGTCGACTTTTGTTCCGAAATAGCAGCATCCCTTTCACTCCCTCTCGACTCAAACGAGCTACAATTGCTCGACCCACTGTTCTGCAACAGCAGAAAAGCAGATGGTAGGTGATCGGCTCACAGTAACAAGGCAAATGCAATATCACCTTGCACAGCATCTCCCACTATAGGTGAGCATTGCGCATAGCGAATGGAGCACCACGAGTGTTTGCGAGACGGTTGCGAACTTGACCACGCCCCGCTCCGGGCATTCCCCTGAAAAACAAACAAGAAACGGATGACCGCGTTAAACATGTTTAACCCACCGGGTTGTCTAAGGTTCAGCACAGCAGCTGTTCGATCCAGGGTTGCCAGATGAAAATTTCAATAAAAAGCCAAACAGTGCTAAATTAAGACCAGAAAAGACCAAACCGATTAAAGGCCAGAAAAAAAGTCAAACTTCGGCTTCTGTCGTAAAAAAAACACAGAAGAATATCACTAGATTTTAATTTTGCAACACCGTTGGGAAACTACAGGTAGCCTACTATGTACTGTAGTGTTATGTACGTACTGCTATATACTGTAAGTTGCATACAATAGCATCTTCCGTGAACGCTATTCTTAAATAAATAAAAACCGAAACTAACCCTATACAAGCAGATAACCAAGTGAAACAAACATGCTGTACATTCTCGATGTAATTGTTACATTTCTGTTGCAGACCTTTCTAGCAGAGTTGCGGAGTCGAGCCGGAGTCGGATTCCTAACAACACTGGGAGTTGGGGAGTCGGATTTTTTGTCCGACTCCGGATGTCCAATTGGATCATTTTTTACATCACACTCTCAAATTGCGAATTCCTGTTGAAATGGTATAATTTCTTTTGAAACTTTTGTTGAAACAGATTTCTTGCTTTGCACCACGATTTCCATTGATTTTAACAACCAAACTTAATTCGTTTATATTAAGGAGTCGGAAATTTTGGAAAGGTCGGATTCGGATATTTCACCCCCGAATCCGCAACCCTGCTTTCTGGCAGCCTTGAGCCGTGCTTAGAGCCAGGCCCGTAACCAGCTTAGGACACGCCAGGGGGGCGAAGAGTTTTCTGAGAGGGGCCCAAATTTTTTAACTATGTCCTACACATTTTTCCAGGGGGGAATTTGTTATGGGCCTGCTTGGAGATTACAAGAAAATATTGAGCGCATGCATTTCCAGTTTTTATGCAAAAAAAATTATTTCAAATCTGGCATCTCGCAAATCTTACATCAGAACGTGAACGTCGGTCTAATATCGTATTTATCACAAAAACTTCGCAAGTGTTGCCAAAAAAATAGAATAGTAACTACTTTGCTCCAGAGGAAACGTTTGCAGCGTAAAAAGCCAAAAGGTCAAATTCATTTTTTAAGTGCAATCAACTTGAAAAAACGACAGATTTCTGCCAGGCCAACCTGGCAACCCTGGTTCGATCAACCTCATTGAAATATTGTTTTTTACTTATGATCATTTCATTTTGGCCTATTCCCTTCAGTATAAGGCCCCTAGAAGTCGAAAAAAACACGAAACAACAGTCATTCATCTGAGTGTTACGATGTTCCAGCACTATCATCAAGCAGACAGGTTTTCGAACCGGATTTGATGGTTGATATCGGTAAAGGGTTTACCAAACATTTCATCAGCTGCTCTGTCCCCGAATACAGTCGTTTTTACGTAAGTCGTAAGGTATAAAACGGTCTGAAGGTTTTACCCATTAAATCGCTAAACTCGATGCGTACAACGAAGGCTATAAATAACGTCCAAAGCAAACGCGATCACACACATTTCTTGTGGAGCGCATCACTGCAAATGCTGCAAGAGGTGTTGTGTCTTTTTGTGTTGTTTTGCGCAAGTGTTAAGTTTTGGGCTTACAAGGCAGCAAAGAAATATCAACGGCAATTCGGAAAAAATTTTAAAAGAACGTTGTGCACAACTGCGCGAGATCGTTTTTCTAAGGCTCAAGTCACCGTTATTTAACGCAATGTTTGCACCTCGCCAGCAAGCCATTAGAAATCTCAACCGATATTCACCATTTTACCTCATCCTACTTACTATGTTCTTTGAGGCAAAGTATTATAGCCTTATGCGCATGAACAAGAGAGCAGTGATGTGCCCGAGTCATATTTGTCAAGTCACAACAAGCCCTTGGAGTCAGTCATCTAAAACTTTTTCGAGTGGAGTCACTTCGAGTCATTGGTTTGCAAGTTCGCGTCAAATGAACTTTTCCAAACTATTCAATCGTTGAATCTTTGAGTGGCATTACATATAGGCCTAGCTAGCCCAATAAAAGTGATAGGAATTTGGATTTACACAAGATTTGGTATTGGATTTTGTAATAAAATTTTGGATCGGATTTGGATTTGCAAAACATAAATCCGTTCATCTCTGCAGTATGAGGCTGCCTGCCATGATCACGATATGCAAACACTACATTAAACCACGATAATGTGTTTATTGTATTGAGCGCTGCTGATCCCCCAATAAAAAGCAGACTCAGCTCTACCTCAGGTGGAACACCTGATCCTTAACATCTAGCATACCAAAGCAGAAAATTTGCGTCAATATTAATCATCACTGAAGCAAAAATAGCTCATTTCTTTGTGTGCAGACGAAATAGGTTTGTCAAGAGAAAAGTAAGATTAGCTACTTGACACGCCGGAATGCACAAACGCCACAAAATTCTCTTTACTTTTTGTTGCGGGGATTCCACCGTTCAATAGGAGAGCATGTTCGATTGGTATCGTACTTCTTTAAAAGATAATCCTGTAAAAAACACTTGTTTCTGTGAAAACACATCATGTCAAAAAAACACTCCAATTGTTTTTTCACGCCTCGAGATGCGCCGACTAAATTTGATCAAAATATATAGGAGTAACGGCGCTTTTTAATAAACTACTGCAAATAACTGAAACTTCTGGTGCAAAACCTTGTCCAAACTACCTCAAAGCTGTGGAATCGTGACGCGTATTTGTTCCCCACAAGCTGCTCACAAGAAACCGTCTGCATTCACTGAAGTCCAACTGCAGACGTGCTTGTAGTAACGAAACATTGTCGCGGTAATGTGTTGGTCAGAGGCTTCGACATACTGTGCACTGGCACGAGTTATTCCGTAAAGCATCCTAAAAAATCTTAGGTGCACATTCGAACATATTAAACTGCTTAAATTGATTTTTCTCAGTGTAGCTCGAAGATCGTCACGAATTAGTTGAACAGTAGCTTGCGCTGAGTGAATAAAACAAATGGGTTCAAATGAGGGCGTCAAAGAAGCTTGACTGAAGTGTGCTACATAAACCTCATATTTATCTTTAGCAAATTATTCGTGACAGGTGGTTTTCATATGAATTTGTCTGCTAGCACGGGTTTCAGATAAAAAGCTTGGGTTAAATTATATCCATCGAATGATCTCAAGGAGGGGGTCTCAAGCAAACAGTTCTCACTTTTGGTTTTAAATCAGACGGTGTTTGCCAAACTGGTGTCATATGAAAACAGTTTTAAGTGCATGGGCTCATACTGAACAAGCTTCAATAAACAACTCACCGATCGAACAACGCTTGCAGGAGGTTACAAACACAGTTCGATTTTCACAGGAAGCTAAAGCATGTTGCAGACACAAGTCACCATACTGCAGGAAAACACATTAGCACGCAAACCTGAAGATTTCGTATCACGTTAGCACCGAAGCAACTTTGTTTTGTTATTAATGTTTTACTCCTCCAATATTTTATATATTGCACATTAAAATGAGTTTGATACCTTAAAGTGATAGTTGAAGAGAATCCAATTATGTGCGTTATCGCTGTCTTTTTTTGCGTAGAACTTTCCAGCAAACTTCCAGCCGTGGTGAGTCAGGAAACCGTTGTTGAGCACAACGAACTTGTAGCCTGCCACGTGCATCTCACATATCTGTGAGAGGACGGAAGGCACTAAACCAGTGTTTTTCAAGACATGAAACAATTTGACCAGTACTTTTTCGAGAGCCACGGAACACTTTAATCGTTGCTCTCATAATATAAGATTCCAACTGGGGTAGTGAATTCATTGCGGAACATCCGAAGATCTCCCGTGGACGGCCGGTTGAAAATCACGGCATTGACCCGAGTNCATTCGAATGTATTTTTCACCTGTATAATTTACCAAACACGCGACATCTGGTCTTGACAGGCTCTGGAAAGTCAANACTACTTGTGACCGAAGCACTAAATTCGCTTGGCAGCACAAGCAGTGATTTATTAGGCGGTCGTAGGCTCGTCTTCTTTAAATGCGAAAGCAACATTTTGCACAATAGGTATACACAAAAAGTTTAGTTCTCTTAAAAAAGGAGAAAAATATTCCTATCATAGCAACCGGGTGATAAATTAGAAATAACGTTAAATTTTACACCCGTTTTTTTAAACTTCACGAGTTTTTCAACATTGCGCTGTGAACAACAGCAGAGTTCGAAAGTTTCAAGGTATCTATAAAAAAATATTTCCAAGTAGAAAACACGCCAGCGCCGTGTCTGTCAAATGGCTACGATCTGTTTGTAAAGCCAATATAACCATCAAGGTATTTATTTTTCTTACGATTGCGTAACCCTACTGGGACAGCCTTAGAAGCTTGCAAATAAAATAGATGAAACCTCATGTCAGGCTTGGCGAGAATGTTTTGAGAAGAATAACGTATTACTAACTGAAGAAGGGCAACTTGAGTTCGCATAACATGCTTGTGGGATTTGGCCGAAAGTTACTCAACGATTAAAAAACAATTTTGGAGCTTCTGCGAATCTAAAACGAAAAGCTCAGAGGGGATTCAACTTGAACAACTTCCAGGTTTCAAGTCCGGCCAGTGACAATCGTGCCTTCACGGCACAAGTTCCACGCTCCGCTGGAACTTACATACAATGTCCAGAAAGGCAGGTTTTCAAGCAAAACGCGTAGCAATGCGTATCTAGAATAAATTCGACTGAGATCGCAGTGAGTGCAAATCAGCACCTAGACTCGACGCAGCACCTGTTGTATTCTGTCAAATCCGTATTGCTTGAAGCGTTCGTCAAACATTGGCACATCTCGCCTTGCGATATAAAATGGCTCCCAACTCTTGTCCCAATCAGCTTCGAACGCAACTTCCAAAGTTGGCGACTGCGGATATTTCAACCGGAAGGTTTAAATCAGATCAGTCAACCGCTGAGTTCAAACCACGAAACATTCTTAAAATAATAGATAAAAGCTAAAACTGCGTATCACATGTAATCCGTAGTGTGTTTTGCTGTTTTTAGTTATGTAAACTTCTGTAGTTTATTGTGTATAACGTCTTCACACCCACACGCAATGCGCGAGGCTTAAGCATACATCACAATGATACGGAACACACAAATACATGATTGAACGAGGATACGTACGTGGAAGTAGTTGAAAAGTATACGCTTGATGGCGCTAAAACATTTACTTTGATGAAATACAAGCAAAAAGGGCAGGGGTCTCCAAACTTTTTTGTCAGAGGGCCACATAAGGTGTTACAAAACAGTTCGAGGGCCGGACATCTTGAGTATTGTGTTTGATTCGGCATACGTTACACTTTATCAAATCAACAAAGTTTTCGTAAATATATTATTTTTTCATTATTGACGAAATGACTTCACGGGCCGTAATTTGGGGACTCCTAATGTAGGGCATACGCATGAATGACGCCATCACGATTATTATAATGTAGTGCGGCGATGACTTTCCAAACGCACCGATTTATAAAATGCATGAGGGTAATGGGAGGATGGGAAAGTCCTCATTTAGGCTGCAGACCTCCCAAGGACGAAACTACTTTTCGCGTAAAGGGAACAGCTTACAGCAGTAAGCAAACGTCTTTTGCTCTGAGTACAAAGTTTAATATGCGAAACGTGGTTAAATTGAACATTTACTACTTTCACTTATTTAAAACATGGGTGAAAGCTGGAAGAGGAAATGCGTCAAAAGTATAAACTAGTGCAGCATTGCAAATGGTGTCACGGGATTTAAGTAGGTTGAGAACTAGGCGTCCAAATATACACTGCGGAAAAGACTTCAGTCGACGTCGCGAGACGTGCGTGGGAACGGAAATTCGTTTGTAGGTGCATATGCGCATATGGAATAGTTCGCTTTACGCTCGTAGACTAATGGCATCCCACTACTTCATACAAGGGTTAGATGCAACCAATATTAGTGAACACACCAGAAGCCAAGTGGAGTGCATTTTGGAGAACTTTGTTCATTTTTAAAGTAAAAAGTCACAGCTGGAGACTAGTGAATTGACTTTTCCATTTCTGCGACTCGAAACAGAATATTTTCCACGCGGCGATTCGATAAAAACGAGGGTCGTTTGACGAAGTCTACCGACACCGTAAAAGCATGAAAGACCACAAGTGATTTCGACGATGCAAACACATTATCCAAGCTATAGACAACGTGGAGAATGGCAATAAAGCACAATGAGGGATTTATCGGCTCTACGGAAACTTGAGACTCATACTGAAGTGCATGCATTGCCACCTCTCTGCTCTAGACCAGGGGTTTCCAACCTTTCTCTAACCACGCACCCCTTTACCATTTCGTCAGATGAGCAGGCACCCCTNAAATATCATATGAGAAAAAGACCGAGTAAACTAACAAAAATCCACTGATTTTTTAATAGAATTTTAGAACCACAAAGGTAGGTCCATTTCTGTCTCAAAGCAAATTTGTTGCGGCTGTATGAAATATAAACAAAAATTAAATGTTCAAATGAGCCTGGACCTTAAATGTATTCCTTCAGAGAGTCAAAAGGTCTAGAGGTACATGCACCCCAGGTTGGGAACCCCTAGTCTAGACAAACACGTCACCTAGCCACAAACTCTTCTCACCTGAGGGCTATTTCTCCACTTCTCGAAGTTTTCGTTTTTGTGACACCACCAGCAAGTCTCGTTGTGAAATGGGCGTATCCTTCCTTGTCCTACCTAAGGAGTAAAAACTATTCATTACTTGTCCAAAAACGGCATCTCGCGGTGGTGCGGAAGTGTGGGCGGCAATCATTTAGTTGGCCCAGGTGCGATTGTTACATTCAGGCATTGTTACCTTGCTCAAAGTGATTTCACGGTCAATTTACCTCAATACAACTCGATGCCTTTTCAGCACATACCCTGAAATAAAAGGATTTACAAGCAGTGCAGAAGAAACCTTACTTCAAATGGCTTCAAACTAAATTTAAAACGCAATGAAGCGTCGAAACCCACAGTTTTCATCATGGGTCACTTGCACCAACAAGGGAACCGTTGTTGCTCTATTTGGGGTTGGCAAAAAATGTTTTCCAGTAGATTACTGAAGGCTATATACATCTCAGTCTAGTTGGTTATTTGTGTCATACGTATTAGTCGGGTCTTTTGTGGAAAGGGATAGCCGATTAAAAACCTTGAGCAACAAAAAACACGTTTGAGCGTGCTACACGGACGAACGATAGCCACACGCGGTTTTCCACCTGCGACGAAAATTGTGGAACTTGACTCAAAAAACTCCACACTCGATACCGGAAAACGCTTGAAGTATCTACGATTGAAACAGAATAAGCTACGCATTACCTCAGCGTCTCTAATCCAGGTGGGATAGTGAAGAAAATACACTTGACATTTCTGCATCGGACAATTAGACAAACAAGAACTCGGTAATTTTACTGTTTTTCGACTTAATGAAAGCCAAAATTAGCTGTTAGCTTCATACCGGGATTAGAGCAGTGCCTTAAATCAAAAAGAGATGGAGAATGTTAAGGAAACTCCATGCCGACAAAGCCACGTTTCAATTACGTTAGGAGGCAAGACAAGCATGTTGTCATCATTTCCTCAATCCCAACCAGTCCCCCATCTATTTTTCAAACAGTGACTTTTTGACTTGATTTCATGCAAACGTCAGCCAGTGGCAAATATTTACCGATTTGTTTTCTTTGTGGAGCATGGATTTCTTAACGATAAAACGGAGAAGCATGTGCTTTAAATTACACCATCTTTCAGAATGATTTTAATCAGCAAAACTTTGAAACTGATTTTGTTATATAGCAGTGATTGTTAATTCGACAGTCAAAAGCACCGTTGCAAACCTGAAAAATTTCGATTTGTGCGTTCACCGTCTGTAAATGATACACTAGAATCATTTTCTTTCGCCAAGAAATATGCTGCAAACGTTCCGACATAAGCAATTGTAGCATCATCGCACACAAACACTGCTGCAACAGAGACAAAAAAGCTCACGCATGCAATACTGCGGCGATGAAACATACCTTTGCTTACAGAAACGCACCGAAATGTCAAGTAACTGTCGATAACGATAAGTGATGCGGCAAGTTTTTATTTAAAAATTAAAAAAGTTACTTATATAACTTCACATAAGCGTACGGCATGGGGATGCGGTCGCATCCCTGACACTGTAAAATTGGCCATTATTGGGGCAAAAATTTTCAACATCTGGGCAAAGTATGCAGCTACATTCACATATAAGGAAGGTAGTGTCGATTTTCCCAACTAAGGCAAAATAATAACCAAAGCAACAGCAAAGTGATCTAAGACTATTTTGCCATTCTTTTTTACCCCTGATGGTAAAATAGACATTACCCTTGAGTGAACTGGAACCATGTGGTAATTCCAACAGCCTTCATCAAATATAGGCCAACTAAAAAATTCATTCAGGTTTCGGGTAAAATTAGAAACATTTGAGTAAATTAGGAGCATTTGGGCACGGTCCAACAGCTTCAATTAAATCTGGACAAATGAGAAAAGCTTCATTCAAATTTGGGTGAAGTTAGAAATGTTTCCATAAATTGGAAAAATTTGGGTAAATTCCAACAGGCTAAATCAACTATGGCCAAATGGCAATAGCTCCATTCAAATTTGGGCCAAGTGAAAAATCTACATTCAATTTTGGGCAACTTCAAACAGCTTCATTCCAATTTTGGTAATATACAAGTGCTTCATTGAAATTTGCATATAATTAGAAACATTTGGGCAAATTCCAAGAGCCTCTATCATATTTGGTAATTGAAACAGCTTCATTCATACTTGGGTACAAATGGAACCATCTGGGCAAATTGGAAGAGTTTCATTCAGATTTGCATATAAAATATTTGGGCAAATTACAACAGCCCAAATCAAATTTGGGACAATTGAAACAACCTCATTTATATTTGGGTAGAGTTAGAAACATTTTAAATTAGGAACATGTAGTGGTAACCCACCATTCCAACTACCGTCTTTATTCGAGTATAAGTCGCATGCGTGTATAAGGCGCACCTCCATATTTGACCTGATCAAACGGTACAAAATTTTTACAACCTTCAGTTTAAAAGCAGCATCATCATCATAACAGGAACGCTTTCTTTTAGAAGCCATAACGCCAACCAAAGATTTACAACTAAAATGTCATGTGTCTGTGATTAACAACGTGCCTCGTAGTTTGCCTTTGCGTTTTTCTTGCGATTGTCATCGCTAGAGCTCGATCGATGTAGCGGCATACCGATATATATCGGCCGATATGGCGATGTTAATGATGGATCGTATGGGCAAAATCCGCCGATTTATATCGGCAATATTTGGTCATACTAGTGTTACGCTGTTGCTCTGCATGGATTGTTCGGAAACCCAGGTTGCTACTTCGTTTCATACCCTGACTGATTAACGCTAATTTTCTGTCCTGTTCCAAGCGCACAGAGCCTTCATGCATAGTAATCGGACCGTAGTGCAGTCGTCCCGGCAAAACGTAGCATTCGTTCGTTGGTTTTGGCGCAGTAGGCAGATGATCGTCTGCGAATAAACTGGGTTACCTTGTGTATAAGTCGCACCTGACTTTTTGGGTGAATTTTTGGTACAAGAAATGCGACTTATACTCGAATAAATACGGTAACCCTAATTTTTGTAAAGCTCAAATTGCTGAGGCTGTAAACTGCACAACTAAAATGTAAATGTAGCTGCAAAATGTTTTGCGACAGTAATGTGGTGTTGCTGTAATATGATTCTTGTTTCAAAGTTGCTTGATGTGAGATTTGCAAGTGTGAATCTGTTACCACAATGTATTCATGAACAGAATTAAACTACGCAACTGCAGCTGTACTTTGCTGTGCGGCAGTAAAGTAGCTGTGTTTTCATATTTTATACTGTTTCATACTGTTTAGGTTTTCATATTTTCCGTTTGTTTCATGCAATGAATTTCATATGTTGCATCCTGCCAAATTTTGATGTTTCAATTTAATGCTGTGAAGTGAAGTTTTCATGAAAAGTAGCAACTGTACGTTATTGCACTGGATAATTCACTAATGCTAATGCAGTCCAGTGAAGCACTGCTGTTTTTATGAAATATTCTTGTTGAGGTTATAAGTCATTTGTCATTGGATATGTGCATTTGTACACATTCCTGGTAGTTGATCATATAGGCTGCAGTATTAGCCTGTATCAGACCCATATTTGTATTTTTTTCTGAACTGTCTAAGCTGGAGTGGATTTTTGGTTTTCATAATGTGGCTTTAGAAGCTGTAAATGTTTAAGTACAACCCATTGGAGTGAATAATGCTAATGTGGAAAGCTAAGCTACATGCTATGTATTAAATTGCCTCCTTTCCATGTCCTTACTTCAGACTTGATCTATTTGCAGCAATGTAATACTTTAGATCGTAACCTGATATTTCACTCCTTTTCCAGAATTGATTGCGATTGTGGTTAACAGAAATCCACACATCTATGCTAGAGAAGAACAGATTAGCTATTACGATGATCGTGTTGGAAGAATAAGTTTAGAACGCATATAAAAACTCTAACATGAAGATGCTGAACAACACCTTCCACACGTGGTGGCATGAACAGCAATTTTTTGGGGATTTTATTGTAATTAACTAACATTTTTCAAGACAATGAATATTACAATTGTTCACATGTGGCTATGCAGAATATTGATTGCTAGTTGAGGGCGTACGGCTTTGAACCCCGGTAATTGGTAATTAGGCATGCATACACGTTGATTTGTTTACAATGGTACATTTTATTAAGACATGTTGTTCATGCCTTATTTGGGAAAAAACAAGATCAAATTTGGGCTAATTTTGTTGCATCCCCAAAAATATGCACTCCCGTACACCTATATAACTTCATGGCAGGGGTTTCAGTTGCAAGGAACTTCATGTCACCAGCCACTATTGCCTGCGGCAAAATTCACTCGCTTCGTCACACCACTAAGGAAATGCATATGTACAGCGACTGACGTCGGCAATTCAACACGTACACCCAAACAAAGCAGCGTTGTTCCCACAAAATCGCATGGATGGATGTGAAAATTTCTCTGACAAAAGCGTCATTCTTAGTTTTTAGAGATTTAACCTGTCATGCAGTAGCACATGAATGAATAAAAAACAAATCATTGCGTACATTCGCGAGGACCCTTCACGTTCAAAATACAGGCAAAACCAGGTGACCACGAAGTTAGAGCAAAAATACCAAAAAACAGTTTTATGCTCTATGTGATAAGGCTGACCCCAAGCTGAACACGTATGTACGCAAGATTTAACATAAGAAACTGATGCGCTTTAAAAATACTACGAGTGAAAACTGTTAACCCTTCACAAAGGAGAGCTAAAACGCAATATCAAAATACGAAAAAAGTGTACAGCACATAGAACACCATCCATCGAGAAATTTTAGTGTTTTGTGCGTCTCACGAATACCACAATTTTTTTGAAATAATAGTTTTTTTGCACCAGGAATTCTCTTTGCACATACATACAAAGGCCTTAATGTGTGCGACGCAAAAATATTTCCTATTAAAAGTGGTGACTTTTGATAATGCTGACTTGTCTAATATGCAGCGCTAACACCACACTCACCAACCCCGAGTAAAAGTTGCCTCTTCTCTTCCGGAAATTCGAAACCTTTCAAAACTTCAAAAGCAGGCAGCACGTACGCGGTTTTGTCGTCGCTCGTCGCATCAAACAACCCGTTTCGTTGTGCAAAGTCGATGAACTGCTTTCGCAGACCGACGTTCGGGACGACATCTATATCTTCAAACGAACCAAAGGTAATTAGCGCATCTGCTTTACAATGTTCTCACAGATCGAAGAAAAACTTCTTTTTGGAATGCCACTTGGCGGTGTGTGTGTTGAATAGCACGATAAACACAACAAAAGAAATTATGAAATGAAAACTGCTGCTTAATACAAAAAACGGATCAGTAGGTTTAAACTTGTCGTTTGAACATTTTTGTGGCGAGCTCGTGCGCAGCAATTGTATTCTTACATTGGATCCACATCAGTTGTATTGCGGTTGAAAAAGTGCTTCAAGAACGTGTGCAACACGGCTACGTTAAAATTCAATGCAACAATGCCGCAAAACGACCCCAAAGTCGAGCAATGCAACACCTATTAAGACACGGCGGGTGGATCTGACAGAGAAACACGTCCACTTAGCTCAGCGTTCTTAACGTAAAGTTTTGAAGGATAAAATGCAAGTGAGGAAAGCATTACATCCGGCATATGGCCGTAATCCGACCTATACTATACAATATGTTGTGAGGACTGATCGAGCACGAACCAGCAATCTCGTGAGACGTGGGATACCGAGTATTATCCGGCTGCTCCAAGCGCTGCTCAAGCATAAGCGAGGGCAAAACAGACAGTTAACTTCCATTTTTACCATATCGACAACAAACATACCTACAAGCAACACATACTGCGTAAGCACACCAGTCCTTGCGACGTTACGCAGTACGTTGTGTGGGAACGACAGGCCGACATCGTAGTTTTGGTAACCGTAGTTCTCTAGTTTGCTCAGCAGTTCCTCGCATGAAAGTCCAAGCCACGAATTAACCTGCAGCCAAGACAAACATTCGCTCAACTAGTTGAATTGTGCGTTATTAATGTCAGGGGTGCTTAGGGAATCCTCGTTCCGCAAATGTCAAGTTAGATGGCAAGAAGTAACCTAGAACCTTTATCAGTTGCAGACCACAGAAAAAATTCTGGACTGGGACAGCAATGTTATGCACAACAACTGTTTTGGTCAAATTGTTTGCGTCCAGAAATACTGCAAACTAAGCGAAACACGGCGCTGTAATGAAATGACTTCAGTCACTTGCTGCGACATTGTCATTAGTGGCGGTTGTTGTTAGCTTTAAACGTACCTCATCCTTGCATAGCTGCTTTCCTGAATCTAACTTTATTTTAAAGCCAATATGACTCCGTATTTACGGTTCTCAACATTCGTTGACTGGCTCTCGGTAAATAAATGCGTTCACTAGACACGAAACAGTACCGAAATATAGCGGACTTTGTAAGGCAGAGGTGGGGAACGTGCGGCCCGCGCGCCAAATGTGCCCCGCAGACTATGTCATAAAAAGCCTCTATCCCTCGTAGTAAGACACAGATAGAACTTCAGGATAAAATCAATTGTTATTTTCGGCCCGCCAGCGATAAAAATCCACAATTTATGCGACCCGTGATAGTAAATAGGTTCCCCACCCCTGTTGTAAAATATGAAACAATCTTTCACACTGTTCAGCGACAGCAACTGAGTTAGAGAAAAACGTTGCAATTGGTGATTGCACCCAGTTATCGAAAACAAAAGAACATGAAATATGAAAAATATGAAGGTAACACGTATTTCACCCTCCCCAAGTCTCCTGGCACCGCGGACGGATACACGAAGTGAAATGTCACATGTTTTTGGATCTCCGGATAACATCTTTTGAGGAGTGTTATCGCATCATCAGCGTAACTTGCGTCCTGAACATCAACAGAAGCGGCTGGTCTGATTTGTTCAAGCTGAACAACTAATATCAACAAACAGTACACAGAAACAGGAAAGCGACCAAGCGACTGCCGCTAGAAATGAAAGGGCTGTGTTTGCTCACAATGTATTACGGGAATTTTTGGATGTTTTTAATATGAGCTGGCTAAGTTTTGAAGAAAAAAGGAATCAGTCCAAACTTTAACGTGTTTCACATTTAAAGATATCCATCTAAATCTACTGAGTTCTGATCGTCATTTTGCAGATTTCTGACTTCGAATGTATGACCCGGAAAGTTTTAACTTTAGCCTATACTCCATAATCAACTGTTTAGAACTCGATTCATTCTAAGCCAAACATGCACACAGTTTTTGTGTCAGTGCTGGGGCACAATGCAGATATTTCCTTATAGTCGTGTGTCAAAAGATGCTAATTTGTTTTTCAATATATTGTTGTCAATCAATAAATTCTTGGTAACAGACAAACAAATTGTTAATACGTTTTTATAAAGTCTTTTGACAGTGATAATTAATATTTGCTTTGCACTAGTATTTTGTAGTTTACAACCTCAGTGCGCACAGGCATTTGTTTTTATAGATACAGTATAACATTTGTTCTGGAAAAGAATAGGGCCTGAGCACAGGCAACTCATTTTCGCAATGAAAAATGTTGTATTTGAGATAATCAAACAGAGTCAAGTAAAGCCCAATGAAGCACTTAAAAAATGCTGTGCAGAGTTGGATTGTGGCTTGTGTGGCAATTAGTACCAATATAGTACCACTGGTTAGAAGTACGCAATATACACAAGGGGGTTCACCAAAATTATAATTTCTAACCTAGCTTTAATGCGAAGTTGCAGACACATTAATTTTGGCAGCATAGATGATTTCACATAGCATTTATTCAGCGGCAATGGTACACAACATACCTGAAAAACAATTCATACCTGGTTTTAATTAAGCAGTGACAATGAACATTTCAACCTCAAAAAATTTGTTGGCAAAAATCACTAAAATGAATAGACAATCACTCACAATATCAGGAACAAAGACAGCACAAGATACAGAACCATTCCATCTTCGCAGCATTTCAACCAAATGGTGAAGATGATTGACTGAGCATTGGGTGGCAAGAGTAACATCCTAAATGAAACCACATATTATGAATTCGTCTTGTATAAAACATCTAATTATACAGTGCTAAGAAAAAATGTCATTATCTCAGTTACAAAAACAGCCTACAGTTCAGTTAACAAACAACGTTGCAAGGAACAACACATTCATTATTATTCCCATTTAGTCTGGTTCATTGCTCTGATTACTAGTTATGCCTAGCAATAACAAAATTTGCTTGCATTCTACAAACACGACCTATTTGACATAATACACAATATCAAACTGTTATTACGAAATGGTTTTGGTGCCTTTAATGAAAATACATCTTTACTGCTAAGCAACAACAACTTTTAACAGAAATGCGACTTCAAGGTCTACAGCGTAGATTCGCAAAGCAGGGTTGGGGTCGGCGACCCTAAGTAGAGCCGCAGTGGCTTTCGCTTAGGGCCGCAAGAGGTTTCAAGGGTCGCCAGGATCGCAAAGTATTCGTCTTTGCGATCAGCGTGACTTTCTTCTTGAATCAAATCTTCTAAAGCAGTCCAAACTTCTTCCTGTGATGTTCTTCCTGCAGTCTGTTTTCACGAAAGAGGGATTGTTCCTGTTGTAGAGACTGATTTCAGTGGTTGAGGATAGGAATACTCTGTCACCTTGCGTGACTCGCCTCGTGACAGCGTAGTTCAGTGCAGTAGAGTGTGACAGCTTTGGATTTTATTTTTACTCAGTTTGTTTGTTACTCAAACAAGCAGTCTACACTGCATCTTTAGCAGTAGGTTTACTTAAGTGTTTTCATCGAATCGTTGTTTGAAAAAATTGCATATATCAGCTGTGGCCAGGGGTGTAGTGGGGCGGGAACGGCATTCACACCTTTTTCACACTTTGCTTTAAAATGAGTTGGAAGCTATTTTAAAATGTCTGTTTTGGATACGTTCCCACACCTCCAGCAAAACATCCCTGGCTGTGGCTGACATCAAAACAAGTAATTCCGCGTTTTGACATGAAAGAGGGCAGTTATACCCTTTTCTGAGATGCATGAGTTGCAGCAAAGCTTGCCTGTGGTCTTCGCTACTTTTTGGAAGGCATTCAGCCTTTAGCTTTTTTGCACAAAGGTGCACAGCCCGTAGAATTGCAGAAAATTTACTTTGTTGTTTTGCACTATGGATAGTTTGATTCAAGCAGGACCAGAGGCGTAACGACGGGGGGAGAAATTTCCCCGGGCACCGAAAAGTCCGAACAATGTCAAGTACTTTTTTCAATAAAGTACATTTGCTTCCGGAAGACCTCGGGTTCCAATATGAGGGCGCCAAACTTGCTTCTTGCCCTGGGCGCCATCCATGGGCGTCCGCAGGGGGCGCAAAACGGTCATTTGCCCACCCTGGAAATTGGGTCTAAGAACCAAAATTTTCTAGAAAATATGCAGTCAGCAGCTCAATTTCGATTAATTGATTTAATTCTTGCAATGACAGTTTATTGGCCAGTTAGACACTCACACTGCAGAAGAGTCAGTTCACTCGTGTCCGCTCCTTTGCGTGCCAAGCTTGGGAGCGGATTTTTCATGTTGATCCTTGCTATTGAACGCAGATATTTTGGATTCTTGGCAGATAGTGCAGCGAGGTAGTGACTGCTTATAGCGGTAAGCCACGGAGTTTCGTACAGTGAAAAAAAGCCAGAGTTTGAAATATCCATTCCTAGTGTGAGACGGAGTGTGACCAATGTGCCTGATTGAATAGCTTAATCCAGCGTGGGCCAACTGCTTTTTACCTACGAGCTCTTTTACAAAAACGTGACAACTTGCGGGCCACTTTCAATAAAATGATGTATAAACAACATATTCACAACATTTATAACTGAAAAGGGAAGATAAATGAGTGCATCATTGAAATTATTACACAATAGCAATTCATTTCAAATCTCTATCAGTGGGATGCCTGTAGTCGAAGCTTCTCTGACACCATCGCTCCTAATTAGTGGTAGCAAGCAAGTCGGTGACTGTCGTCCAGTGTTTCGTCTGCCATTCAGTTTCTGATTTTGCGGTAGATTTGACTTGCTTCATCGTAGAAAATATATGGACTCTCACACATGTACGTGTTTCCAAACGAGCGCAATTTCAGTGCGAAATCTTTCAGTTTGGGAAAGCTGCCTTTGCAGGCTAATTTCCAGAAGCTCTTTACAGTCTCAATGCCGTTAGTATTGTAGCCTACATTTTTATTAAAAGATGTCATGGTTTTATCCTGAAAATCACGGCCAATGAAAACGAAATCAACGACATATTGCAAACGTTTCGATAACTCCTGTTATCACGATCAGTGCATTGCAAACGTTTGCAATATGTCGTCGATTTCGTTTCATTGGCCGTGATTTTCATTGTAACGCTATTTAGCACTTCCGCTTTTCGTGTACCAAAGATTTTATGATTGTTCTACAGTAATTAAAATTACCTATTGCAGGATGGGCAAATAATTTGCCTAAAGAAGGGCCACTCTGAATACGTCACGTTTAGATGATAGAATTAAACATTTATTTGGCGGTATTGAGTTCATTGCGCCAGATGTACTCTCCAATAAAAACCCCGGGGCACCGAAAAAAACACAGAACTTATACAGACAGGTGCCCCAGCAGAGGGTATTGTAAAATAAACAAATAAAACAAAAATAATAATGGTGCACAGAAAAGGTGTTAATCATTGTTCTTGATTTCTTGTGCAAATACACTTTATCCAGCGCAAGCAACTCAATGAAACAAATGTAACCTCACAAGCTCTTCAAAAAATTTCAAATTTGAAGTTTTTTTTGACTGAATACTTCCTCGGGCCACTAAAAACGGTGTGGTGAGCCACATGCAGCCCGAGTGCCTGTAGTTGGACCACAGTGGCTTAATCAACCTACGCTCACGCAGTCTTCTTTTTGCGCACTGTGTGGTTTTTATGTTTGCAGGCTTGTGGAAATATGCATAAGGTTTAGTTCTGACATCAGAGTGAACAAGTGCAAAGCTATATTTGCTCTGGCGAGTTTTCATAATTCATCTGTGCAATTTTTTAGCCTGTGTGGTGTTACAGCTTTGTTCGTTAGTCGATGACAACCTACAGGCCTACTTCTGAAAAGAAAAAGCCTTTCTAATAGCCAAAGTGTAGAAAACATTTCAGACTAAATTTTGAGAAGTGAGGTTCAATCCGCACAGACTAATGTGAGCACCGCAAACGCAGTTGTTGATAGTTCAAATTCAATTCACAATCAGTTGTCTAGTTGACAATAATAATGATATTGGATGATACCCCAATTCAGCAAAAGCTGTAAAGTACGACAAAAAGTACAACCTTTTCGCAAACTCTAATACCACTCCACCTCAATATGATTTCAAAAAATACGAACGGAGAGTGTGCCTTAATGGGGAATTTTCTTTGTGGCGTAAAAAGCGTTTTGTGAAGGTCCTTTGCATTGCATCGTTCGTCACCTGAAAAAGGATAAGCGAAACGTCGACATTGCCCCCCTCTGGAAAAATTTCTGCGGACGCCCATGGCGTCATCTAATCTTGTTATGCCCCGAGTTGCAGGCCAAAGAAACAGTCATATAAGAAGCAGAAACGATCAGTGGATGGATGCTTTTTGGGGAGATTTGAGTTGCGGAGACTGTGGAAAGGCAATTTGTGTAATGTGCTCATAAGAAATCGCTGAAGAATCAATGAAACTGAACGAACTGTTGAGACACATGAATACTCATAAAGATGTGGCTTCACTAACAGATGGCGGAAGGAAGCGCGTTTTTAAGCAGCGCGTTGAACAACTATGTGCCAAGCGTTCTAGAGACAATCTCTCACAAGGAAGCAACGACTTCGAGTTATTTTCATACAAAGCAGCTTATATTGTTGCTATAGGAAAGCGACCATACGTGGAGGGTGAGATCGTAATAAAGCCTGTGCTTCAGAGTTTTGTTAGGATATTAGGAGAGGTCTTTCAGAAGACAGTCAGAGATGCCATTACTGGAGTTGCTCTTAGCAATAATACGATAACTCGCAGAATCGAAAGTATGGGAAGGATTTGGGAGAACAGATTTACAACGATTTTCGTTCTTCACCTTATACAGCCCTGGCCATCGACGAGTCCACTGATATTACGTCAGAAGCACAGTCAGTGGCGTACGCAGAAAGTGTTTATGAGGGGCGTTCATTCAGTGGCATATGGTGGTCATTTGTATTTGGTGTGCGCTGTTTGTAACGTCACAATATGACGTCATATTCATGTTTCCAAACCAACGTTTTGGCGAAATTTGTTGACATAATATGCATATTCGTCTACATGCACTCCCCTTAATTTATGTGTCATTGAACACAATATAAACTATCAGCGCTCCAGGTTAGGATATCGAAGGAAAATGCACACAACGCTACGACACAGCAGATCATAACTGCAAAAATATCAGGCAGCGCATTAAAACAGCAGAGTAAAACACGCTCATCACTGTGGCAACAATTTGCAACTGCAAAATCAGGCTGCGCTGATGTCTTGTCGAATATGAGCAGTGGAGCACAGAAGAGGTGCGGCTGGACTGGATGGCGCACACCCAGGTTTGCAAGATCGAATCTTGCTAAACTACACAAGAATTGAGAATGCGCATAAATTACGGTAGTAAACGTTCGATTTTTGTTATGTATAGAAGTCCAGCAACTTTTAGTTTTCCTTTTTTCCTGCTGAGACATAATCAAATGCATGAATACTTCTATTTTAACAACTGCTGTTTTTTGAGCTCGTGCAACAGTTCTATCATGTTACAGAAATTGGTAATGTAGCCAATGCGGTCAGCACATGCGCTGCTCAGCCACACCAGACAAAACAACGACAATTGTTTCCGATAAAGTGAACTAATCAGGAACACAATCTTAAACTTGCGTAGTGGACGAAAGGTCTGCAAAAAGTGGTGAGATGGTTTCTGGATGCAGACGATAACCCAGATTCCCGCCAAAACCTAATTATTACTTTTTGGCCCATTTACAACGCACCTTGAAATTTGCACGCAAATTCATTCCTTGGTATTTGCATTAAGTCGACAAACTAACAAGCAAAAAGTATGCGAAAACAATTAATTTCCTTTGCGCAGGAAATAAAGTTTTCGTAAAATATCAAGCTCGAGGGGGTTTTTAACCCCAACCCCCCTGCGTACGCCCTTGAGCACAGTTGTTAGGGTGTGGCAAATTTTGCATGTAGATGTCGCACAATAAAGAGGAGCTTCTTTGTTGCTTGACGTTGCATTCGACAACAACAGGGCACAATATTTTAGGCCTGTGGACACTTTTTTCACCGAGAATCAGTTTGATTCGTGTCGTAGTAGAGTGATGCATCGACGGCGCTCCATCGGTGATGGGAAGAAATATTGGATTTCGAGGTATCCTTCAAAGAAAATATCCTCACATCAACATCAGCCCCTGCATCATTCATCGAGAAGCTTTGGCTTCCAAAGATCTTTCGTCTGTGTTCAATGAAGTGGTGCAGTTAGTAATCAAAGTGGTCAATTTTGTAAACTCCAGAGATTCTCCAATGAAAATGCAGAGCACAGCATTTTATTACTTTACACAGCTGTGAGGTGGCTTTCACGCGAGAGAACACTGAAGAGAGTTTTTATCCTAAGGGATGAAGTAAAAGATTTCCTGCATAACCGGAAAATGAAAATGCAACTTTTTTTCAGATGAACTATTCATTGCTTGCCTTGCGCTCTTAAATGCACCAAAGAAGTACACATGTTTTAACAAAATGAAGCTACAACAGCGCTCGTTCAGTTTGCGTCCACGTATGTGTTTGCAGTAACATTTTCATGCATGGTGTACATCAAGTCAAAGTATAGAAACCGACTCACTGATGCTCATTTGCAAGGCAACCTGATTATGCAACTACATCGCATATGAGCCAAGCTTCAGAATCTTGGTTTGTGAGCCATCCATGAACCTTTCTTGCCTGACTGACTTGGGTGCTTACGCTTCTTTCAAATTATTTCAGTACTTCTGTGTTTTATTTTCGCGTCTGGTCTGAAGTTTCAACTTTTAAGTGAGATTGATTCACACCTGTGTATTTCGTAGCCTAGATATGCATTGAAAGTTAAGATATCAACATGAAATAGCAGACTGTGACTGGCATTGAATAAAAAAATATTTCGTAAAGGACCTAACAGAGAACATACTCCTTCACGAGACTTTCTTCATAAAACCATCAACCATAGCGCTGAATTTGGTTGTTGCACTTTCTCGTGCACTCGCCTGCGAATTCTACTAAACACTATCTGCAGAAAGCCAGGCTTTAATT
>JGI24158J21664_10000978_pt1 | contig 29899 bp, 19 predicted proteins | sample Ectturendosymbi3_FD_21664 | JGI IMG/M metagenome (IMG submission 21664)
CCAAAAAATTTTTTTTCGAGTGCAATCTACTAGACTGGCCGATCTGTTTGAGCTCTTGAACAGCTCTCTAGTGCAATCGGCGGAGGAGCTAGGGCGTTGGTAAGGCAACCAAAAACTGCTGTTTTTAGGCCGAAATCAAAGTACGAATATCACGTAGGCCGGCTCTATACGTGTTAATAGGAAATTGTTTTCACATTACTCTACACATCATCAGTTCTACGTCCTTATTCAAATAGCATATGTTTTATTGTGTAGATAAGCATGTATGGCTTCTACACCGGAAAATTGTGGAAATCCAAGGGAATTTATTAATTGCTTGCTTCTTACAACATCAGTTTACAGATTATATAAAGCTTGCCTAAATTGCTTCATAACCAGAAATGGCAGAAAAAGTAGATTTTGTAATATACTAAGAGTTCTTGTGGAGCTAATGGGCTTCCACCAGTAAATCAAATCCTTGCCATTATTGCAATTTCATTTTACAAACAGACGCATAAGTGTTGCTTTATTCAATACATGCTGCAATGTTCTTATGTATGAAATAACAACTTTTGTTGCAGCTTTTCTCATAATATTAGCAAATCTATTTACACTGTGCCATGCTAACTGTTTGTACATAGCTGCTCTTCTGCATCAAATCTGCTTGCTGCTAGATCTCATTTAAAATGTGCCATGGCCTCTCCGGCAGTTATATCAACTGCAAGCAATCGAACTAAGTGTAGTCGACGCTTTAGTGCTTTGCAAGAAAGCCTGGCAAAAGAAATTGGAGTACCTGCAAATGATGAGTAAGTTTTAACATTATTTTATCAGGAATTTAATTTCTGTAAATTTGGTACAGCTGTTTGAACAAGCATGAATTATATAGTTGTAAATACATAAATGTAGAAGTGTTACTGCAATTGCAAGGGACTAACATTTATATAATCCGATGCAGCAACTCTTGTAGTTTTATTTCAGAAAAATGGCATGAACTTGTGTAAATTGTTCAGCATTACCTGTATGGCATTGTTTGTAGGTCTGCTTAATAGTGATATCTACAGACCTTTGCTGTCCTGTACCCACAATTCAAGTCTATCTTAAGGTTTTTTCCTTATAGAATTTGGCAACTAAAGTCTTCCCAGATCTGACTAGTACTTGTGGAAAATACTGGTTTGCTAGTACTGTGGAAAAATGTTTTCAATTGCAGCCAATGTTTCAAATCTTTTAGAGATTCCCTGGTTGAATTTTTATGTGTGTTTCTGAGTCTGAAATATGCCACTTCAGCAAAACTTTTGCTTGTTCAATAAAAATTACGTAAGTTACAAATTTTGGCTGCCCTTTCCAGCTCTACTTTGAGAAATGAACAGCAGATTTTCAAAATAATTAGGATTTAACATATGAACCTCAACAACCTTACATTCAAAGTGTAGTATCAAGACCAGCCCAAACACTGTCAATAAAATGTGATGGTTTATGACATTGAATGATTTATTTTGACACATGCTAAAAACAGATCTCCAGTGCTCTTGAGTAGATAGTTAGTATTGTTGACAAAATTTAGTGTAGAACATTTGTGCTTCTAATATTTACTCCTGGAATGAATCTAACACATTTATTAAATGCAAAAACAAGCAACTCTCAAGAAATGTTATTCCATGCAATCCACTTTGTTAGCAGTATTTTTCTTTATGGTATGGTGCAAAAGAGTATGTAAAAGTTGCTTAAATTTGTATTTATTCATTTTGTGTGAATATGTGAACAGCATTTATATTCACAGTGTTCTGCACATAAATCTTAGTCATTTAAGGTTCATCTATGTATCAAATTTTCAAGTTCATGTTTCAGAGTTGGACTAAATGGTTTGAGGTTGTGTTTTATGTACTTCAAAGAGTTTTTTATCTGACATTCTGCTGCATTTTTATAATTTGCTAAACACAACCAGCTGCTGTCATTAGAATTTTGACAACATATCTCCCATTAAAAATCTGCTTAGGCTGCATAGTGCCTTCCTGTCATTCACTGCAACAATTGACTAGTGTGGCCAAAGTTCTTGCACTGCTATATCTTTGTTTTAACAGCTTCTCAAAAGTGAATTCAGCTGCTTGTATGCTGCCTACTTGCTGAATAAATTAATGTTTAACTTAACTCATTGATACTCAGCATTTTTAAAGGGAAAGCTCTTGTCTATTTCACAGTTAGTTGTGTTGGCTGCATAGCTATCTGAATTAGTGGTGTGCACAGTGAGTACAGACAAGAACATAGCACTGTAGTTCTATTTGAGGAGTAAATAATGACGTTGCTTACACTGTGTCAACTCAGTGTTGGAAGGAAATATGATTTGCGCCTGATACTTCCTCATTAGTTCTCTTCTCTAGTAGGTTGGTGATTGGTTTACATAGTGCTTGCTTGCTAAAGCTTACATATTCAGTAGTCTGGGTCCTTGTTCATGCTGACCAAGGTGTAGCAGCAAACAACTTACTCTTAAATAATTTTAGTTACTAAACAAGAGGCAGTTCTGTTGTGCAAAGGTGCAGTTATGTTATGCCTTACTAGTTTATTCTCTTGCTTGGTTTCAAATATGTCCCTTCTTAGTGTATTCACGATTGTGGTATATATGTGCTGGAAATGCTGGTTCAAGTTACAGAATTGACATTTTAAAGCCAGTAACAAGACTTGTTGCATTTTTTTGACCAAGTGCAACAAAGGCAGCTGTTTTACATAGCTGCTTCAACAGCATGTTTTTTTGAACTCTTTATTCTCACTTAGTTTGTTTGATTGTTTTGCTGTGCAAAGTAACAGCATATTATAATTTCAGCTGATGATTTGTCATGCACTAGTTAGTTGTTTCAGTTTATTAGTTTGATTTTCATTGATATTTTAGAAACTTGTGTTGCATTTAGCAAATGTTTGTTGTGGAGAGAACTTACTAGAAGCAAGTGTTTGTGTCATGTACAAGAGAGATTTACTGGAAAGAGCTGTAAAAAAGCCATATCTGTGGTTGTAAAAATGTGCATGGTGTTATAAGCCTTGTTCATATTAACCCACCAATGATTTGTGAGGCTAAGTTGGCCATAAAATGTTTTCTTATCTCGACACTAGCCAATATAGCCTGAACCTGAAGTGAACACTGGGTAGTTAGTGCTTTGTTAACCACAACATTGATAGTCATGAAATGTGAGCTTTTTGTCATTTTACATGGAGTACATGACTAAAGTATTTTTTCCTTTTTCTATAAATGGTTGAGCAGAAATCCTGAAAAGTCCAAAAATTAAGTACTTTCATGCTGGTGCAGTTCTAACACATCCAATCACAGATTAATTCTGTGTTAACTCAAGTTGAAATATATTTATAAGTAATTGTAAAGTTGAAAAAAAATTTTTCTTTGCTAAAACACATCATTTGCTCCAACATACTGACTAATTCTTGGTTTGCAGAAATTCTTTGTAAGGGAACTTAGATAACAACATCAAAACAAGTGCACTGTCAAGATTATTGCATAATGATTGCAACTTTCTGACATATTAGACCAAAGGTTCCAACCTTTTTCTGACCATGTACCCCTTCAGCATTCAACAAATGAGCATGTATCCCTAAAATTTCTTATGACAAAAAGATTGAGTAAAATAACAGAGATTTACTGAATTTTTAATAGAATTTTATATTTTAGAACGTTTGGAACTCAATATGTAAATATATGTTGTTCCTGTCTATTGCTAACCTCAAATGTACCCCAAGTTGGGAACCCTCATGTTAGACATTGTTGTTAAATATGAATAGATGCTTATGACTGTGGTGTTCAAGTTGCGCAAGTCTGACTCAGTGCTGTTAAAAGCTTTAAATAGTATGTGCATGCTCACATCTTTGGCTACTGATATTTGATTCTTACAGTTGCAATTTTGTTTTGCATATACAGAGATGGTTTTGGTTCTCATGTGTCTCGCATAAAATCCAAGTTTATGCAAAACCCGTCTGATATTCACATGGCATCTGACTCCAAATCACATAATGGAATTAATAAAGTTGAATCCAGAAAGCAGAAATTCTCCTCTGCTCGAAAGGTACTTTTCCCAGTTCAGTGTATAATTACTAATCTGTTGTCCTGTTGCTGCGTTTTGTATTGGTTAATGCTAGCTTTGCTGCTATGTACTCTCCAATTTATTCAGTACCAAATTATCACCTGTTTGTTATTAAACTGAAACTGAAACATAAACTACAAGAAGAGCAATAATATCATCACTGAAAATCAGTAAAGCAAATGTACTGATTACTTCCAAAGCACTGCAACTACAGCTAAATAATTTTGTATTATCAAAGAGCAGATGTTGTTTTTCAAATGTGCTCTGGCAGCGCATGACTTTCTGCATTTTAGTAATTAAAATTGCATTACTTAGCCTGGACCTTCTCTTTACTGAAATGCACTATTTAGCCTGGACCCATTTTTCTCACTGTTAGTCATCAGGGCATCTGAAATAACTGCATGGTTAATTCAGAATGATGTCCTCAGAACCAAAGAAATGCTATTGTGGCTTGTTTGCTTTCGACAACTTAACCATGTGGTGTGTGATATGTTTGTTGTTTGTTTGTACTTGTTCTCGAACTGATACTGATATATACCTATTTGTTGTTCGACATCTGTTGCATAATGAAGCGATTTGCTGTGATTTTGGATAAATTCCTGTATAATCCAGTTAATATTGTGTCTTTCATTCCTGATGTTTTTCCAGAAGTTTCTGTCAAGTTGCATGACAATTTTTTAAAGCGGTTGTAAATTCTAGGAAAGCTGCTATTCTATTGTTTTTTTTTCATATCCTTGATGATGCATATGCTAGTTGTGACATTTGCTACAATAAAGTGTTTAAGATGTTTTCATTGAATCCTACACACTAACAAGCCTTTTCCTCTTGCTTATTAAACTGTTACCACAAAGTTTGCCTGACACTTACGGCATCACAGTTCTCACCCAACACAAACCACACCATTGCAAATTAGTAAGAATTAGGTTTTTCATCAGGCTGCCACAGTGACTAAATTGCTAATACATCAGTCTTGTAACAGCAGAACATATATGCAGGATAGATATTCCTTTAACACATTGGGAGCCAGTGTATGTATGTCATTCTTTCAAATCACACACTGATCTGCTATTTTTTCACCACTTTGCAACTCATAACTTGACAGTCAATTGTGCTAAAGAGCTGTTCAAGCCCTCAAAAGACTCAGTGAGTCTTCTAGTTTGCAATTAAAAAAGTTTTTAGGTTTTGGGTTTCAGGCTCTATGTGGTTGATGTCATAAGTGTCATAAGGTTTAGCCTGTTTTTTCCAAGGTTATTAAAGCTTTGGCCCCAACCACAAGAGGCAAGTATTTCGCATAAGTTTTTAATGGAAACTAGGCAAAATCCAAGTTTTTTGAGCTTTTGATTGACTTTCTAGCATTTCTGGATCACAAGTTATGACAAAATAACCAAATTTTGTGTAAAAAGTTTTTCTGTGTAATTTTTTTACCCAAAAGGGATGAATGAAGGGTGAATGAAATTGCTGTTAATTTTTTATATCATCTGGTAACGTGCATTTGCCTTATTTTTAACCCAACACATATCAGCAATTGTGACTAAAATAGCAAACTTTTGGTGTTCTAACTTTATCTCTACATCAGTCAGTGAATTATCACTTCCAAAAAACCATACTATGGTGCAATTACAACTGCACCATAGTAAGGTTTTTACACAATGTAATGGGGATAGATTTTACTGAGAGATGCCATGTTTTATTTCACTCGAGTGGTGGAATCTCTGCTGTGCTCTGCCAGGGTTGATTGATTTAAATAAGTGATTTAAATCATGATTTAAATCAAGCAATAGAAATTATTTGTTAAATCAAACATTAAAACTCAAAAAAATCATGTCATTTTGGAGCTTTGTGTGATGTCCATGACACATTTAATTAACATTCTAATAGGTTTTCACATAGCCTATACAGCAGGAGTTCCCAACCTTTCTCTGAACGTGTACCCCTTTAGCATTTCAACAGATGAGCATGTTCCTCTAAAATTTCCTATCACAAAAAGCCTGAGTGAAATACTAAAATTCTAGTGAATATTTAATAGAACTTTTAGAATCTTGAAACTATAAAGGTATATTCCATTTTCATGTCTCAAATTTAATTTGTTGCAAATGTACAATGACTGTACCCTGCAGATAGGCAAATGTACACCTGGGGGTACATGTAATATCCCAGATTTGGAACCTCTGCTATACACTATTAGTGTAGAAGGCCAATTAAGTTCTTATGACAACACAAGTTGAAACCATTCAAAGGTTTATCAATCATAGCAACTGTGAGGTCACACGGAACAGGACCGAGGCCACAGATTCTATGTCATTTTAACTGCAAAAATGACATGTGGACCAAAATCACTAACCCTTGCAAATTCAAAGTCAAATCTGATCAAATTCTCACGCCTAACCCTTGCATAACGCACTTTTAAAAGTTGTATTTTGTGGGCACCCTTCAATTTGCAAATAACTTCTTACTACATTAGAGTTTTAAATAATTTATTTAAGTGATGTGGACTGCTTACATGAAGCTTCGCAACAATTGCCGGCATTTGGGAAACCGCAACACGGTTTCTAACAACCAACTAAATCGTAGTTTGTAGACCACTGAGAGACTTCTAGACACCAAAGTAAAGATATTCTACAAATAATAAATTTTAATAATCTCTAACGCATGTGTAACGTGACAATCTCTAACGCGGCAAGATTGTACGAAACTCGCACAGCCGGGTCGGGCAATTCCTACTCTCAAGTCGTGTAATCATGGCATGCCTGCGGCTCCTGCACAGTATAAGCCAGTGGTTCTCAACCTTTTCGCTGAAGGGAGCCAAATCCAAACCTATGATTTTGTGAGATAGTTGCACTAAAATTTTAACGCAAGTCAATTCACGCGTTTTGTTTTATAGCAGAACATAGTCTGTTACACAAAATATTAGAGGTTTAATTTACAGGCGTAGCCAGGGGGGATCTATGGGGCCATTCTCCCTCTTAACTTTTAGGACATATAGTCGTTTTGTGCTTTGAGAGGGGGTATCCCAAACCAAATAGTGTTAACAGTTTGGCCTCCCAATTTGTTTGGTTCCCCCAAAATTTTTGGGCTGGTTATGCTACTGGTTTTATTGAAAGACTGGTGAGAGCTGCACAAAAGGTGTTTGGGAACTGCTTGCGATTTTCAGAAAAGTGGTTTTAATTTGCTAGTGGTGCAGCATTTGAAGTGATTGTGGCGTCGTGTTTCAAATGTTGATTGTTGCAGCCAGTTTGGTGGTGGCGAAATCGGTTTTTAACCGACGCGACCTGTAGAACGATATTCACATGGTGTTAAAAGTTTATGTTTAGTGAACAATCTACGCATGCATTTTTGGGCGCGAGTGCGCAGTTGCCAGAGTGGCCTTGTGAGTGGATGCTAGTTGAGGGATGAGCTGAACATTTTTGCTATAAACTTGATTATGTTAAAGCTCTTTTGCATATTGCGTTGCTTTCTGCAACAGGAAGGTCTGCAGCATTGTCTTTAGCAAATACTGCAACCCTAATTATTGGGATTTTTGTGTTGCCTACACTGAATTATACTTATTGCTTCATCATACACAAAGCCAAAGATGCAAAAGTCAGCATTAAGAATTAGCATCGACTGTCTTTGATTAAATGTTCATAATAAATAACTAACCAATTTTCTGGAAAAAACACAAAAAATCCCATTTGAAAGTGCTAGTTTTGGTATTGGCATCCTGTGATGTATGCTGTAGCAATTTTATGCTCATTCAAAAAATTAAGCTCTAGCTACAAGTGCAGTGCCATTCCAGAATGGCGTCATGTTTTAGGCGTGGATTGTTGCAGCTAGTTCGGTGGTGGCGAAATTGGTTTTCGACCCATCCGACCTATAGAACAATATTCAGACGGTGTTAAAGTTTCTGTTCAGTGAACGTTCTATGCATGCATTTTTTAGGCGCAAGTGCGCAGTTACCGGAGTGAGCTTGCTGTGGGTGGATACTGGTTTGGGCATGAGTTGAGCATTCCGGAATGGCACTCAGAATGCAATACCATTTCGATTGGTAACCCAGTAAGGCAACCACTAATCAAGGCAGTTGTACAGACAAGTACTAACAATCTGAATGTATTCAAAAGCTTCCAGCTGATGCTCGCGCTACCATCCACTCTGCTATCTAACGCAATGAAGTTCGCTTGCATAAACGCGCATAGTTTTAAGGACGTGTTGGCCTCAATGTCCTCTGACTACATGTGTCATCATAGCAACAATGTTATAAGTAACAGCTTTCCGCCGCCATTACGAGTCTACGACACGCAATCAGGTTCACCACAAAAGCCAAACCTTGTCTCAAAACAAGCCAAAATATACCAGATAGCAGTCCTAAGACATATAGGCTCCAAACTAAAATAGATATTAAAACTTGTCAGAAACATTGATAAAATGCAGTTCCAATTTTTGAAGCATTTTCTTTCCCCACAAATACACTGTCGTACAGTTGTTTTTATGTCAAAATTTTTTAGGAGAACAGTAAAATCTTTGCAATATTCTTTGCACCCTGCATGGTCATAGACTCCCGTCACAAGAGATTTGTAATGAATATGCAGCTCAAGACTATGTTTTGCAAGAGCCGAGCCTTTTAGACTGAAAAAAATCAAAAAGAAAAAGTCAGATTTTGACTGGTATTTTTGATTTTCAAAAAAGGCCAAGTGCGTCAAAAAAGCCTGAATTTTAAATTTGGTTTCAAAAATGCTAAATTGGCAACCCTGCACTCGACCAGCGACTGTATGAGACCACCATTGTTAGGTAGGAGTAACTGTTGCATCACAAGGCCATGTATTGGACCACCATAACTGTGTGAGAAAATTCATACAATTGGTTTTATGGTTTTCTTGCAATTCTTGGCATATTATTTGATTTTACTTGACTTGCAGGTGATTAATTTCTCGCGAGCATGTACAATTTCCCGGGAAGCTCCTTCCCGATTTCCACACTTTCTGCAGCCCTGATGAAGGCTGTCGACTGTAAACATAGTTATGGAACATATTTTTGATTCGTAAGACAGATATATTATTATTATAGGTCTTTAACATTTTATGCATTTGTGCCATGAGTGTCAATGAAATTACTAAACTGGCAGATTCAGTATTGGCATTTTAGTAAATATTTCATTTTGTTCACCAGTGCTGGTGTTATGAACTTATTTGCATTAAGGGATTTTGCATAAGCGCAAAAAAGTTTGAATGAAAGTTCAGCTATTTCTGGTCAAGGTTGATTGGTTTAAATTATTTCATTTAAATCAGTAATAAAATCAACAAAAACAAGCAAAATATCATACAAAGTTTTAAAGCTTTGTGTGATTTTTATGACACATTTAATTAGCATTTTAATCGGATTCACTCATTATGAAAGGCAGGGACTTCTTATGACAACACAAGATATAAAAGCAATTAAAGTTTTATCAATCATAACAACTGTTGCTGTGCTAGAAGAAGCACTGCACAAAATATCTATATTGAAACAAACTCTTCAATTAAAATTAAAAATTACTACTTGTTTGGTGGCCACCCTCTACATAGTGAATAAAAAAAATCAAACAAAGCTGATTGAAATAAAAAAAATCCGATTCAAATAAAAAAATCGTGATTTTTACCAACCCTGTGCTCTGCATGAGTGTCGTGTACTCTAGTATGAAGGTTATCTGCTGGAATCGTAGTACGTTATTTCATTATCAATCTCAAGTCACCTATCTAAAGTGCAAGCCTTAGCAGGCGACATACAGGAGTAACCTCTTTGTGATATTTGTTTGTTACCAGTTTGATATTGATTCCAATATCTAGTATATGTTCACAGCTCAAATAATACCTGCAGAATGGCTGAAAAATGTGAACAAAAACACTTTGTTTTGATATAAGTAAATGCAAATTTATAAAACTGATCAGGACATGTCAGCTTAGCTGACTTCAAGAACCAGGTTTAAAAAGGAAGTTTAGTGTCAAGAATCAGCTCCTTTAGAAAATTACAAAGCATAAATGGGATAATGATTAAATTAAGTATGGATTTCCATTTTCCAAAAATGAAGAATCAAGCCATGAACCGTCTGCTCCATGCAGGTTTTGCAATTTTAAATATAGAGACCAGCATAGGCCAGGGGAGGCCAAAGGGGCCATTGCCCCCCAAATGTTTAGAAAATGTAGTCATTTTGTGCTTTGAGAGGCGTTTTTAGTGTTACTCGCCTAAAATAAAACATTTTGGCCCCCTCAAATTTCTGGGCTGGCTACGCCACTGGAGACTAGTGTTTGGCTCCTTCAAAAATGTGGAGTCAATTATAAAACAATCACAGCATTCTTCAGAGTAAGTCCTTGCAATTTTTCATGCAACAGCATGAGTATTTGTGCGCAGAGTAAAATTCCCTCCATCAATCGGAAATTGACTCTGTCTCCTTTACTCTCTTCAAATGGCGCATGTGCTGATGAAACGAAACAACATTTTGCGAAGCTGAATTTGTAATCAAACCATGCTTAAAGATAGCAGCCAATTTGCGGATGGCGGAAAAGCATGCTGTAGATATAAAGTAGAGCAAAGTACCATTGTCTAACAAATGAACATTCAATTTACTATGATTATTGTCATATCAGCCATACATTTGCAATGTATAAGTCAGGGGTCACCAAACCATGTGGGTTGCCTGCGGGCTTGTTCTGAAAATAAGATAACAGGATCAGTGTCTTCACAGTGATGAATATTTTTAATTTTGGTAATGATAACATGATTGAAGACAAATTTTTATTTCAGAAGTGCGTGTATCAAATTGGTAGCCCTTTGCATGAAAGAAGTACTCTCATTTTTCAAAAAGTTTTATTTCAGAAATATGTGTATCAAATTGGTAGCCCTTCACATAAATATGTACAAAGAAGTAGCTCTCATTTTGAAAAAGATGACCCCAGGTGACCCCTGGTATAAGGGAATGTAGCAATCAGTGGCAGGGGTGAACAAAATTGAAAAAGGTTAAGAAGCACTGCTCCAGAGCATAGCATTTTGTCATAACGCTGACCTTCTGGCACCTTTCACTTAGCCTTTTTGCATTTTACCTTCGCAAATCTGTGTAATTTCATTAAGTAGTTTGTTTGTCAACTTTTCACCTCATGTTTTAATGTGAAAACTTAGCATATTTGTCATTTTGCACACACTAAAAGCTGCAGTAAGACACAAAGGCAAAAGTTTTAGCAGAAGTTAATGTGTGCTTAGATGTAAAGATCTGTTTTGTACAAAACCTGATATTGATGGTAATCTCACATATTGACTAGATGGTAGCTGCATGGCTTGCATTTAAGCATCTAGTACAGGAGTGTACAACCTTTTTCTATTGGCGGCCGCATTACTTTTATTTATATGAAGTATGGCTGCCAATGAGTTCGAGTTATATTCACGAGATATGTTTAATCAAAGAATAGGTTTTATCCGGTGTATGTCATTTACTTGTGCCTAAAAGTAAAATAAAATGTCAAACACTTTGACAAATTTATTAAAAGAAAAGTTTGCACAGCGTTGTAGCAATCAACGACTCCCTTGATCTTGCTTGTTGGCAGATAATTTTGGAAAGTCCGGTTGCCTTGTGTTTGTTTCGCTTTAATGTACGCCAGCACGGCCACCAAATCTTATATTTTAAATTACATGTGGACGGCTGCAAATTTCATCATTGTAGGCTGCAAATGCGCACCGTTGATCTAGTTAGTACATCATAATGAACAGTAACAATGTTATGGACTTCTAAATTTGCAAAAAGTAAATAAGTCATCTGCAATGATTGTTGGTGGAATACATTTTTATGAGTTTGACTATTCACATTGTGTAGTACAGCATTGCTGATATTATCCATGAAATAAACCCTTGAATCTCTTGTTAATCTCAAACGTGTTATATACCACTTTTTCGTTTTGTGATTGGGTTTGGCTAGGGCTTCAGAGTTTAATCTTATAAATTAGCAGTGTATAATGAGCAGTTTGCTAACATCAAACAAGAAACTTAATGAATGGCGATGACAGGATTCCTATGATCTTGATCATGAATGTCTAACTGCACTGACAAGTTAGTTTATCTATGAGTGTGGTAGGTTTGAAACTCAATTGTTGAAGATGGTTGCTGTGAAAAGTTTATTGACACAAAAGTAAATATTTGTTACTCCCGAAAAATAAAAGAAATTAAGGAAAAGCTGTTGAACTGTCATGGTGGTTATCACTAAATTTAACTGCATTACACTTGCTCACATGATGCATTGTTCACCACTGCGTTATTTGTTCCTCAGAATGCCATCTCAGCTTTTTTCATGTGTGTTCATTTTTTATTCCTTCTGCTGTAAAAAAAACCTAAAAAAATTGAAATTCTGTCCTGCACCATATCACCAATGATAATCATGCAAGATTGATACCCCATGTGTACATTGGTAAGAGACCGTACACATCAGCCAGTATTGTTTTCATTGGCTATTAGCTGCATTTTAAGCAGTAGTCAATGGAGTTTCCTCATGTCTTCTTTGAATGTGATTTCACTACCTCAAAATAAGCTTAAAACTAAAACAGTTGCTATCCTTTTTATCACACAAGGATCATAAATACCAAACCATAGCCCATCATTTGCTAAGAAAATACTCTGGTTCATGCATCGTGGTTAATTGCATAATAGAATTTGAACAAATCATTGAGTTAACCCCGGGGTCTTAAACACACGACCCACGATGCTTTTTGGGAATTTGCAAATAATTAAAATTTAGGTTAGTTAGTTTATTCACCAGTGCTTAGAAGTGCTCGGCCAGCAAGTGAACAAGTTCTTTTTTAACGAATGTAGAGACGCCTAGAAATGATTTGCCTATAACTCACGATACCTTTAGCAGGAAATAGGATGCAAAAGATGTTTCTGGTAAGGTTCAAATACCACCATTGTTGTGTCTGGGTCAAAATGCTACCCTCGGGTTACTTTTAAGTCCTCATTTGGACGTCGGAGCAGCTTAAGATTGAGATCCCTGGATTAACCGAAATACTAGTTATAAGGTTTAAGGTGCACCTTCCAGTGTTTGTCTTTAAATGCAGTAAAGCATGTGATGAAAACGATTACTGCAATTGTTTAAAAACAATAAGTAGCTTTCGTTGCGCTAACATAATTCTGTACTTCGTAGTTCGTACGCGCTTAACAAATTTACATTGCGACCACATGAATGTAAGTTGGCTAAGCACGTGTGAAGGACAGTAGGGTACATCCGTACAGTTGAACTACATTCATTTTATGATCGTTTGTTTGCGAAGCGCTGCAGAATTGTAGAATTTACGGTAAAATGCCAGAACCAAGTGCTCGTAAGCAATTACGAGTACAAAAAGAAGAAAACCACAATGACAACCTTGCTTTAAAGAATGTGTTGTGGTCAACGTGCGATAACATCTGTTTTAAGACAAACCAGTCTACAAAATATGAAAGGGTCTCTGTTGCTTTATAGTAGCGCCATTACAAGGTTACTTCAGATGGGAAAGGGTAAATGAGCACTTATGTGTGCACTACAAACTAATTCCGGATAAACGCATGGAAATCCAAAAAAGCTAACCTTGGCAACCTTAATATGCGATTAACAGTGTTCATTTGTAGGTACAATCGCTTTTCTGAAATGCAATTAGGTAGGTCAATGTTCCCTAATATTTTCGGACCAATTAGTCTTTTACCCACAAACCTACATCCAAATGAGCCATCAAGAGCTTTTGTTTATTTGAAAAGAAGTTTAAAATGTGCCTCAGCTGCTTCCCACACTTAGGTAATGATAGTCCAAGACTCTTCAAATGATAATTACAACTTGGAAAAAGTTGTTCTTTATTATACCTTTATTGTGCTGTTAAAACAGTTATTCATACGAAAGCCAGCTTTGCATGAATATTGTCTGGCAGAGTGTAATCAGCTGTGTATCTGCGTAACTCTAGCCTGACTTTTTGTATGGCTTTGACATGGGGCTCCTGTATTTCGTTTCGACAGGGTGGATTAGAAAATTGAAAAACGTAAGGTGAATGTTACCGTTTTTGAAGAAAATCTGTGGATGAATTTAGTATTAAGAAGGGTATTTTCACGAGATAAGTAATGCCTAACTATTAAATTTATAATCGTCGGGTTAAAATGCAGCATTCTAGCTAGATTAGTGCCAAATTAAAGCTTTACGAGGACTTTCATGTTAGTTATCTACATTGGCGTTTGCATTTGCGGTATGTCGGAGATTGATTGGTTTTTGAATTTGAAGAAATTTTCATCTTGATGAAATGTTTCGACAACACCTTTGATCAACAGAGCTATTACATGAAAATGCTCTACAGTCGGGTTTTGATTTAGGCGTTTATGAACTTAATTATTTCTTCAAGGTGTTTGAAAGTTTGGAATCCACCCCAGTGCGGCATCCTCCACCGCAAGTTCAGCGAAAAACATCAGGGTCTTCTTCCCCCACAAAGCATTCTCCATTAAGCCCGACAGCCTCGTCATTTACTTCCTGGTCGACTGTTGCCAGTGAGGATGCTGCAGCAGTACGTGGCCGTAAAGAATCGGAGTCTTCAAGCGAAGCAGCCACGAACAGCACCGACGCATCCCCCAAACGCGAAGCCAGAGGTCGGAACATTGATCCCAAACGCAGGCACATACCCCGAGGTACATGTTTCAGTTTATTTTTGATTTTGTAATGCTTGTCGTTTTTCCAAAAACTGTTAGAAATCTGTAGGGAGCAACGTCATAAATTCAAGTGGCCAACCTTGTATCTCATTCTATTTACGCTTCGTATGCAATGTGCTCTACGCGGCGTTTTTTGAGTCTTGTTAAATTCTTGTCACGATGCAGGCAGTTCGGTTGGAGCTTGTGTCAGATCTCCTTCGTCTGAAAGAGAAGTGGTGGTTATTGAAAAAAGCAGCAACACTGGTAGAAGTCGGCCGGCAAGGCGAAACATACCCGGATTTGAAGACTGTCCCGGTATTTTAGTAACCCATAAGCTTTATTGTTGTGCCAGCGCTTTGAGTGCAAACTCATTGTTGTTATTGGACTAATCCCTTCTGCTATGTTGTGATATTGGGAAAGAGAGAAAATGGTTTGGGCGTAATTTGTTATGACTAATTTCAAACCTGGTTGTTAATGTGATCTCGATACCTGTCTTGTAAGTTTGTCCACATCTGCTCGCAAGTCCTAGGAATACTTACTATGGTTTCAGATCCCAACCGCCGGTTTGTCAGTGAGATCGTCTCCAGCTTCGAAAAACGATCCAAATCCACAGACAGAAGTGACTCCCGTTTCCACGGATACAGAAACAAGCCCGGAAGTCCAACGAAGCACGGCCAAAGCGGTCGACGTCCACCCACCCCTGCCCCAGTAGACGCCAAGTCGCCACGCCCAAGTAGTCTAGTTATTATAGACAATGACTCCGTGTATGTGCATAAGTACCTAGAGGCAATTAACCCAGAATTGACAAAAAAACAAGAAGCTGCCGAGACCAAACCTTCCACTTCGTCTTCTCGCCAGCTCAGCAGTAAAAGCGCTTCCGATATGGACGGAAGCCGAATTCCAACGGACTCACTTTCCGGAACGGCTGACTCCGTGTTCATATCTCCTTACAACAACGCCAGCACCCCGCAGTCGGGCGTGCCTTCTGGTGCCCGGCCTCCCGTAAATTCCCTTGCGTCCTGTACGCCGACAGTGGCTCCCTCCGTTGCCGAAGACCGGTTGAATGCTCTAACGGAGACTGTGGTTGAAAAGCTGCAGCTAGTAGAAAGTGACAGGGCTGCCAGAGAGACTTTGCCCCCTGAGCGTAAGTACAGCTCCGGATGTTCGTCGGATGATGACGCTCGCTTGAGGCGGACACCCGCCACCGTCTCTCAACCGGTAATTGACGACAGCGCTCTTGTCGCAAAACCCCGGTCAGCGGTCGACTCCAACGTGCCGAACGTTGCGCCTCCTCCCCCTTTCCCGGACTCGCCGACAGCGAACGTGCTTGTTGAAAGCGGGCATTACCAAACGCCAAACTCCGTACCGAAAGACAGCCTTGCGCTAAAGAAGGAACACGTGCCCGGGGACTTATCTGGAGCTTCAAGCAGAACGCACGGGGAAGCGGACTCTTTTCTAGAAAAATCGTCGTTGTCGCAGCAGTCGCCACTGACCAACAGTATTTTCAAAGCCCTGGGCATGCAAGACGCGTCCGCGTCGGATAATGATTCGTTTCAAGGAGTAGGCGAAGCGGCCACGGTCCTCGAAATTCGTTCTTCCACATTTCGCGCAAACGCTTACGAAGAAAGTGCAGTACCTGGTAACGATTTTAAACCGCTTGATGATGATGTAAATGGTTACAGTAGCTATGACAACGACATTCGCTCGAATAACAAGTACGATGAAGCAGATTTTGGTTCCGATCATGAGTCGGATGATGATGGACCTGTTATTTACGAGGTAGAGGTCTTTTAAGCTTTTCATATTTATTTCGTTCTTCATCAGACTTATGGGTTGTTTTCCAAATCGATCCCGAGAAACTGAATAATATTTAACACGTATCAATGTGAAGTACTTACCGGTAAATGCGCGAAATCGACTTAAAAGCTTTTTATATGTGACGCAAACTTTCGAGTGCATCAGTAAAGTTTCGGTATTAGATAGCTTCTTTCAAGTCCGTAACGGGATAATTACTGCGGGTATACGAAGTAAAGGTCTTTACCCAATGACAAACATCGAAGCCCAGCTTTTACTATCTGGAAAACTCGGTGACTTGCGGTTTTTGCAACAGCTTCTCCGAAACTCACCGTTTGATCTCTTTAATATCGCCCTTTGTCGTGTAGTTGAACGGATATGCCGATGAAGACGAAGATCAACGGAAGCAAGCGCAGGAAGGCGTCGAGGAGCCGGTAGCTGCTTCGGAAAAGAAGAAATTGTCGTCAGTGTCTGATGGTGAGACGTTGCTCTCCGTCTTGAGTGTGAAGTTGATTGTTACGTTTATGTTGCAAAGGAATTAGTATGCATTGAGCGTTCAACATCTTTCGTCAACAGTCGGCGCCAAATGTAGGATTCGACCTGTGGACTGCACTGCATCAAGCATTTGTTTTCTCCTGAAGAAGTGAACCCCATTTACCTGCCCTGTGATTCCCATTCTGTGACAAGTTTCATTTTGCCCATGCTTGTTAAGACGGTGAACATAGCCGATTCACAATCTTAGTCTTACCTAAAGTTTGTGGTGGGTCCAATAAATTTTCACTGTCAAGTCTTTTTCTCAATCTTTTAAGGATAAATCAAAGTAGATTCAAACAGTTTTCAGGAGGGCATCTAAAGAATGTAGCAAAACATTAATCTCTTGGAAGCACTTGAGAAAAAAGGGAAAACACCGTTTGGAGATGGTAATTGGCCAATATCTGAGATATTGCTGGAAAAGGGGTATGACGGTGAACCAATGCTAAAGTACACCAAGATTTTGACAGAACCTGCGCCAAAAGTGCCTATTTTCGCAATTCAGTTTAATGGCGTAGGGTGATGGTAGGGCTGTTCTAAATGTAAAGACTTTTAACAATGTAAGATGTTTTGTTTTTTTTGTTTCACCGCCCGCCACAAGAGTGATCTGCCAAAAAACGGGATTTTCTGCATGTTTTGCGAAATGCCCTTGATGATTTTTGCCTTCTGACAATGAATGATTTTATCTCCCATTTTTTATATTTTTCTCCTTTTTGCACCTTTTATTGACTTTTGAAATTTCGAAGTATTATTTTAAGAGCAGTCGTTTTCAACCTTTTTTGCACCGCGACCCATTATAGCAGCTCACTATAACCCAACGACCCCATCTAAAACTCGAAAACCAAATGTCCAAGTCGAAAAAACTCGAATAAAGCATATCTAATACAGCTGTGTATATAAAATATCCACTTGCGACCCCTCCAAAATTTAAATGGTTCACGGCCCACCAGGTTGAAAACCACTGTCTTAGAGCTTAACATTTTCTCACATTTTATAGTGCCCTCTCGTTTTGACTAACCTAATTCAAGCAATAAGTAAAAAGAGTTTTTCGTTCTGCTCAAGGTTGAAGTACTGCTTGTGGTTAACTACCATCAAGTTGAATATCTCGTTAAGGCCTCTGGTGGTTCCACAATCATAGCATACTCATAACCAGTGATTTCATTACAGCTAGAAGGTTTGGTGTGTAAACAACATGAGTATTTCTTTTGTGTACCAGAACAGAATTCACCCGAAGATCTCTTTTTGCCTTCACAAAAAGTGCCAGTGGCAGGATGCTCCCCGCTGCTGGTGGTGGTATAGTTGTGTAGTAAAACGGTTGACTTCTGATTTATTAATTCACCGTGGTTTATTTCTGTTAATTTCCGAACTGAACATAAAAATATCCTTTATGTGTTAAAAATTGTAACCCTGTAACATAGGCCATTTATTAAGTTAATGTGCAACTGCAAGAAGAACAGGCTGAACAAAAGTCAAAAGTTTTCCAGGAGGGACATTGAAAGTTATTTTCCCCTAACGAAATATATTTTGACCCATAACTTGGATGAAAACCTTCAGGACAATTAACAGGTATACAAAGCTCTGTTTAGTTGCTAACTAGCCAAAAGCTGTGAAAATGACAGAAAACAAAACATAAAAACTAGAATAGCCAACAGCGTTCGAGTAAAAATTCATCATCCGCAGCTTTTTTTCGAAGAAAGAGCATTTTAGTCAATTCTTTGAACAGGTGTGTTGCACGTCGGGAAATATTGTTTCAAAATGAATTGTTGTTTCTTCAATAGCTTGCTGGTACCTGTTTCGGTCGCATTGTTTTTTGAAACAGATTGTGTGTTGACCACAAAGAAAAAAATTGGGAAACTGAGCCTAATGCAGAAAAAGTGAAGATCTCTCCTTAGCACAACTTCTGCTTGCAACAAAAAATCGCTTAACCTAAGCGCTATGAAATCCATTTCGTACTTATTCCTTACACAGTAAACTATTGAAGTAGTTTTGTTGCGCAACTGCATTTCGCTCAAGGTCCTGTACCTTGGTGTGTTTTTCAGCTAGACAGTGCGATGCTTGCTGAATTATACGCAAAATCTGACGGCGTCTCAATTGCTCTACCCGGTAAAACAAGCCGCTCGACCATCTGCTCCATTGTGGTTGTATGAACCAGTGTTTTCGGTTCGCAGATTCTGACGCGGCTGCCGAAAAGGAATCGGAAATTTTAACTGACGACAAGGGACTGTATTATTACGAGATAGCAGGTCTGCCCGACCACCCGTCGTCGTCGGACGAGGCAGAAGTGGTTTCGCGGTCGCAGTCTAAAGTGTCATTCAGCACCGCCCCTATACCGGTATGTCCGTAAATTTACGCCGCGTTTCGATTTCGTGCTGGAGCTTAGGCCTGCTGAAGGCGTTGGTGTTTAATAATTCGCGCTTTTTTCTTACTACGGAAGAGAGTTCTTTGTTAGCGTCGGAAGCAGAACTGTCCAGAATTAATACGATGCGAAACCTCAATTTTTTAAGCAGCTTGGCCATGACGCCTTCAAGAAGGCATGTCAACATCATGCTCGTACTGAAAGTAAGTCATGCTTACAGTCATCAGATTTGTATCAGCTGCTTGTGCCATGTTTCTGTTACATTTTTATTGGTGTACAATACATACGGGCGTTTGTTTCCGCAGTCGCAAAACAAACAAAACTTTTAGTTTTGAACAAAGAGCGTTTGTTTACAAGTCGCTTTACGAATAAAAAGGCATATTCCAGCGGAACGTATCCTCAGCTCAACGCGGCGTTTGCCGTACAAGGTCTGTCTATGAGCGCGCATTGGCGAGAAGCGTGGGCACGTGAAAGAAGCAATACCTTGTCGGGAAAATTGTGACAAAAAAACGATTTTGGTCAGATCGCGATCACTCGCGAGCGACCTGTTTTGATGTGCCATTGGCCCGGTTTTCTAATTTTGTCAGGTGTTCTGCATGAAAAGCGCGAGCCTTGGATCGAACCGACGCTTCGGTCTGTTGCTGCTATTTGCTTTGAAATAAGAGTCCACAGTGAGATGAGTGTAGCGCAACAGGCTCGCCGGTATTAACGCATCACAAAGTAATGCCTTACCTACAGCAGGTGCATGTTGCTTGCTCATGCAAACTGCGCTGTGCTTTTGGTTTCGCTGGTTCTGCGCTATATTTGCCAGCATCGTGAGCAAATCGTGCTGCGTGCCTTGTTCGCGACGTACGCGTGCGCGGTCTCGCACGTTGCGCGTGATAAGCTTGAGCAAACTGGTAACAAAGCAAAAGGTTTCTCAGTCTTTGCTTTGTCACCGTTTCTCGGAAAGGGAGAGATAGTCGGAAGCATTTCTGCACTGTTTGCCCGCTGCCGATTGGTTCCGCGAAGCCGGCGCCTAGCAACATATTGTCTGTAACAATTTAGCCACGTTTTCATTCGTGGTTGAAGCCGAATATTAAAATCCACATTACGCGCATTGCTCTTTAATGAACTGGTTACATGCACATTGCACAATCCCGCAGCTGAGCGCTCCACACTCTTGCCGAAGCGCTTGTTTTTCTGAAGTCACAACACCATTGGCATACGCAGTGTTGCTGTGAGCAACTTGATGACGGGAGGCGAATCTTCAGCGCGATTTGCAAGCTACCACACACCTGCGTTGTTTCGTGACGTCACCATTAGTTGAACCTAGGCCTGCAAACCTCGCTGCATGCAGGTTGTTATTACCAGCTACTCGTCTCACCGTAATCATTTTGCCCTTGAATGGGCGGTGAGTGAGCAATCCGCTCTTTCATTTGATTTCTCAGCGCCGTTTCTCCGAGATGCTTTTCGAGCATATCGAGCGTTGTGTATATTTCCTGTTGTTGAGCGAGGGAACCGCGGCGCTTCGTTTCTCGGCGCCCACGTGTCTGTCATTCGGTGCGTTGGCGTGGAAACTTGGGCACGGCGAGTTCACCGCGTAACAAGTGAACTTTGGTGTCAACAACAATCCGATGAAAAGTGCTCGCCAAAAAGAAAAATCTAGACGAAATGTTCGTTTTGCTGTTTTTCTTGCAAGCAACACATCAACACCGGTTGTTAGAGGCCTCCGAGGCTTCGGCCTGGTGAGCTGTCAACTTTCCGCCGTTACGAAACCCCGTACGGTGTGGGAAAGGCCAGAGCCATCGCGCTGAAGTGACTCGGAAAATTTTCTGGGGTAATTTTCGACATTAATGCAAGCGCCCGTTCGAGCGCGAGCGTCGCGGCAATAGTCTTTTTTGCGCTGCACTTGTATTCGGCAAACTGCGTCAAGTACCTACTCTGAAAAGATAGTTGTTGCTTTTTCGTTCTGACAAGCGTCGCAGTGGTACTAAATCGGAAGCGTCAGTATCTACCGATTTATGCTCTGCGGCTGCATGACAAACCGACATTGTGACTCATTTCCTTGCCAGTTTAGTTCGTTCCTTTGTGGTGGAAAACTTACCATTGCTAGTATTTCCATTTCCGCGAGTGGGTAGATGATATACGGTTATAGTGTGTGTTCGATTACCGCGCGTTGTTTACTCGGTGTTCGTTGCGGTGGTAAACATAAAAAAGCTTGAATTGTACAACGCTTGTGTAGATATTTCATTGAGCGTTAAGGTAAAAAATTTGATCTTTTTCGGTGTGTTCACCCAATGACGTGGGCTCATGTTACTGAAACTTCGTGGTTGAGTCGTTGCGACGATTTTACGCGGACTAGGTAGAAGGTGATTCAACTAATTTCTGAATTTGATTCGCATCTGCGCTCTAGTGCTTTCTCCAGCGTTATTTCCACATCGACTTCAATTTAGCGTTTTTTTCCTTGTTTGCTGGTGGATATGTCGTAAAAATGTCCGTCTAGCAACTTCCGACGTTTGCTTCATGTCACGGTGGATCATTAATCTAATGCATTCCAGCTGACCTGTTGACTTTAGGGCTGAATAGCCGATTGCTTCTTGTGAAACTGTCAAGCCAATGCTGTTATACAAGCACAGTTTCCTCGCCATCTTGGTGCATGCTGTGAATTTTTTTTCGTGATTGGAGTTACCGGACCACAGTTCCATTTTAGGTGGGCTGTGATTTTATTCTGTTGATTTTTGCGGCGCTAAGCAAGTTTTCGAATGCAAAATGCACCGTGGTCGCTCGTTGTTTCGCTAATTCATTCCGCGTGGATTGCAATCGCATCTTCGAAAGTTGCGAGGTAAAACTCAGTGGATTTGAAAGGTTTAAGTTATCAGTATAGCTGAAGCTAAGCACCGGTGTGAGCGTCATTACGGAGTGAAGAATAACTTTTTAGATAATAATCATCCACGTGAACGTACGGTGTTATTCGGATCCTGAAATCTCCATCTTCACCGCTGGAATGGGCGTTAATTGAAAATGATCGCATCCTCGTTCGTACTGTAAGTGCAACGCGCACCCCGTGCCAACGTGAAGAAGATAGGTTGTGTTTAGTTTTGTCTCTGACCATTCTTGCGCATACTGCTGTTACCGCGGCACCACGGGAGCATCATTTTTTCTTATTTATTTAGCTTTCCCTTCGCGCATCAACTCTATCTTTTATGCAGCTTGCTGTTGCAGCGTAATCGTTTCGATGCGTGTACGGAACGTGCGAGTAAGTTCGTTGCTGTCGATAGAAATCTTAAATTTCAAACGCTAAGTACCGATCGACAATGCCAGAGGCAGATTTATCTATTGCTGCCAAATGTTTGAGTGCGCGACGCACATTCCAAACATAATGTCCACGTTTCATCGCTGCCATCGTCGCTTGTCTGCGCTTGCCACCTATGTTTATTCAGCACGTTCGCGGCAAGCTGGAGCGCAGTTATGGGAACGTGCGACGCTAAGCTCTCGTCACAAGGTAGCGTGGTGCATTAACCGAAAACAACCACCTAGATGTCGTTATTTACCATAACATCTTTTTTTGAAAACGACATCCTTGGGGTGAATATAAGTGACGCGCGGCGCAGGTGGGGTTTGTGGAAGAGATTTAAATGAAAAGACCACGGTAGAATTGCATGGATAGCGATACACAAAACAATCCAGGAGAATACCAAACATCAACTCCCGTTCTACGTCCTTGCCAACACTGGGTTTTTAGTCAGACAACACCGGCTCAGATTGATATCCAGTGCCTGCTGTGGATTGGACGATATTTTCTACAATCGCTCCGGGCAGGACAATGAGCAATCTGCGTGCTCAGTGAAAATCAATCTAGACTGGAACACCGTGTATAGGAAGGCAGTTCGTTGGATTTGTCGATGTGTTAACCATAAAAGTCATAACTGTGATGTTTTTATTACAAACGCAGAAAAATCTATTTACAGTATCTCAAAGCTCCAGCATTTTGTCGGCGGACTAAGGTCGAAAAAACTGTTGGCGTGTAGCATCTGCCCACGTTAGCGCCAGCTGTTCGCGGACGTGGGCAGATGGTTAGTGCCATCCGTTTGGCTTTTTACTTCTGAGTCAAATAAAAGAGCGAACGTTATTGAAAAAATTACCATGTCACGTAAGGCTTGCATGTTGCACGGATCAAACTTCCCAAATCCTGCATAGTTTCAGGTTATAGAGAGCTGTGTGTGTTGCTAGAAATTCTATTTAAATTTTGTGACTTCTACAGTATATGCAGACGTGTTCATCCACAAGGTGTTACTCAATTTCCAACATGCTTTGCGTTTGGCGCATTTCGTAGCGTAAAAGCCCTGTGTGCATTCTGATAGACAATGTGGCGCGCTGTGCTGTTGAACACCAGAATGATCTAGTGCAGTGTTTCTCAAACTTTTTTGTTCCATCGCCCCCTTTTCACTCTCGGCACATCGTTATCGCCCCCCAAGCTTGATAAAGCAAACACAAGGTAGTATTTTTAAAGAATTTTATTCAAAGCAATCGGTGTATGCCATGGTCTCCAGTTCAGTGTGATGGATGTGCTTGGCGGCCTTCACTAAACTTCGATATATTGGGAGACATTTTAGTTAGGTACAGGCGTAGATCAACAAGCGGTTTCCTTGCTTTGAGAGCATTAAGGCCACAGCCGAAGTTAAGTCAATGATCGTTAACTCAATGATCGATTAGTGGTTTGTTTTCGCCCATTTTACCTCAAAATCGCCCCCAAGGGGGCGATTCCGCCCACTTTGAGAACCACTGATCTAGTGTGCGATTTTAAATCCTGGACGACTTCCCAACATAAAAAATTTGTAAGGCTGTTCAGCATGCTTCTGTAAGGGAGTTTTCCACCTCATCCATACTCTCGCTGCAGTAGATACGTTTTTTTGGATAAGCTTCAACTTCTCTCTTGGCAACTTTCCAACCGGACGATATTTTATGTGTCACAAGCAACAAAAACCTGAACAGTGCACGCCATAGTTTAATGTTAACGATTACTTCGAAGAGGGCACCAGTAATCTACCATGCGAGTCGATCGCTCTGCGGCAAACTTGTTTGTTACTGCTGTTCAAAGAAATTTAAACCTTGTGAAAGTACGGATGGCTAAAAAGTTGTTAAACAAGCCAAAGACAGCGTATTTTCGATTGTTCTACAGTTTCGAGGAAAAATTGCAGGCAAACTTTTCGTTAGAGCTGTTGCTTGCGGTTTCATGAATCCTGAACAAACGCCCGCGTGTTTTCACCAGCAATTTCATGCTTCCCCGTGCGTTGAAGATGCTTTTAAATAATTCTCTCTAATTTCGTCAACTCCCACTTTGTATCACGTCAGACAAGAGCGACGGGCACCCGGCTTAATCCAGAAGCAGGGCATTTAGTTCGGTGAGAGGTATTAAAACGCATTGCCGGTAACGCGTGCCATCCTACGATAAGCGAGCTCCTATTGTTTGCCACCTCGTTCTTCCACTCAGCGACCGGTGACTTGGCTTCCTCTGTAAAAATTGCCGAAGCTGTTGTACAGTGGCAACAGGACAATCTACTTCGCAAGTCGCTGCGGCAGCTCACGAGATCACCATTTAGACGAACTAGTGCCCCTGTTCAGCTAGTGGTGCTATATCTCTTCATGACGCACCCGTGTTGTGATAAAACGCGCTTGCCCGCTCCTGGATTACCCGTCGCTTTGAAGGGTGTCATTTCGTCTCCAAATCGATGCTAGTCAGAAAGCAACTGTCACGCTCGCTTGATCTTAGATGTCACGTCGCGCGTCAAATGCTGTTATTCTGAATCGCAACGATCGTCCATGCTTGATCTCAGCTGACGCTTTTGTGACGTCAGCAATACTGCGATGACCGACGGAGAACTCGTGTTTCGGAAGTTGGCTAAACATAAGGTTTTCGCTAAATGCCAAACGCACTTTTTTCCTTCCATGTCGCTTCCTCTGTTCTTGCAATAGTCTTTGTTTGTGTGGACAAAACGAAATTGCTATTCAGCACTGCCCACAACATTGAAACTTCCAACACAATCCCGTACTTTTCTCGCTGCGCTTTTCACTGTGTTGCCAAAATTGCTGTCTTGGTATGATCTTCAGCTCTCAATTCGAGCTCAGCCAAGCCTGACTGTGCTCTAGCTTCTCTTCCCACGCTTGTTGTTGTGGCTACGGTCTCTTGTGTCCGACATGGGACTGGCTCGGAGGGTTGTCTTGCGCTGTGACGCCAGCGATTTTCTCGAAGTGAGGGAAGTTCGAAACCGGTAAACACCGTTGAACTTGTAAGTGTTATGAGTAAGAGGGGAAGACTTGCAGCAAACACGCTTGCTTCGCTTCCCGACTTTCACCAAAACTAAGCATACATCGTCAAGCGATGCAGCTGGCAATGTGTTGCACCATCCACACGATGGTACGTCGATAATTAATTTTCGCTTGTAGTGTGCAGCCGTATGTTTGTACAACAATGCGCCTACTCGCGCTATCGTAGAAGTAATTTTACTACGTGCAGAGGAACAGACTGCTTCATGCCGGTGAGGTGCAAACGATTGGAAAGCATTAGTACAGGGGTCAAAGGTAACAGGCCTCCGAACTTTGCTTTGGCTGTCTGCTGTGTCGCGAATTGCGATGGATGTATTCATCAGTCCATGCAGCTGTTTCTTGTCGTCCTGTTCTGGGCAGATGCCTGCAGTGTAATTATTTCGGCAGATAGTGATGGGCAGTTGCCATGCTGACCTGAACCTCGTCTGCGGTTTGTTTTGACTCCGCTAGCTTCTCTCTTCACAACACGTGTTCACAAATGTCTTAAACTTTGATTTTATCTTAAAACCGGTTCGCGTTTCGCGGCTGCTACTGCTGCTGCTTTATCACTGCAACTTGTGGAAGATCCACTTCTGCGTTCTCAGTTAATTTGCAGCTTGCGGGCAAGCTGTATCTATAAGAGCTGTCAGCGCTTTACGATTTGTTCGATTCATCTTTGTTTCCCTTAAACCTGCACTCTTATCGCTCTGACTTGGCCTCCACTGTACGTCCCTTAAGGCGTAAACTGTTGCTTTTGGCAACAGCGTCACATAATCGTAAATATCTTCCGCACTATGCGTAGCTGCGTGACTGACAACCCATGGCGACAAAATTTGGAAACTCTTTAATTTTTCAGGTTTTCTTGACCTACTCCACGACTGATTACGACAGGTGCAACGATGACGTCGATCCCGTTTCGGCGTCAGCGGAGTATGAACTGGAAAAACGAGTCGAGCAAATGGACGTTTTTGATGTCGAGTTATTCAAAGGTGGGTTTCTGTCCGAAACACACAGTTAAACAATTTTTGAATTGTCGAAACGACTTTTTCTTTAAAGACGTTTCAACACGTTGATTTTGTCTGCATGTGTCTCTTTGCCGCGACATTCTTCGGGCAACTTTTATGAAGTAGCAACAGTTATGCAGCATCGGATTTACTGCAATGAGCATGTTCGATTTAGTGATAGAGGCTGGATAGAAATGGAATGATATCAGGGGCCTTAAACGCTCGACAAATGTTTTCTTTCCTCCAAGTTGTCAGCTCGATCACTATCAGTACCAGTACGATCGTAGTGGAACACGACAACCACACGAAACGTATTGGAGTTTGGAGTAAAACGGGTGTTGCTGGTTGTAGCGTTACGTTTTGAAAAAGCTAGTCAGTCAAAGTTCTACCCCGTAAATTTTACGCGGGATGCGCGGCTGCAAATAAATTAAAGTGCTACAGTAACTGTCCGTATTGCCCATAGTCACTTGCCAAGCGATGGCTTAGGTGTAAATGTGAATAAATTGAAGTGAAAAAATTCTGTAAGCTGGTTTTCTTCGTGCAAAGAATTACTGGAATATTTCACTTCGGTTTTCTGAAATTGGAAGTACCTTCCTGCATCGCTCCAAACATGTAAGGATTATAATCTTCTCCGGTGCATCTCCACCTGTCTGCCGCGAAATTGTTAAACCTACTGCACACGACTCTTCCAACGAGGACGTTTCTATTAGTTACGTTTCGGTCATTAGCTTTTGTGCGCCGCGTGAAGAAAACTAAGTTTGCCACGGCCAAAAGAAGTTGGATTCACTGGTATACTTTATCTTTCATTTAATTGAAAAAAACGTCTCTCGCGGCAAATCTTCCAGGATCTCGATAGGAACTTCACATTTGCCGATGCGTGAATCCTCTGGTTTTAATACATCTCGTGTGTGCGTATCAATTGCATCTCAGGCAACGTTTCGCCGTGTATTCCGCTTGAAACTTCCTCCCGTCTTTTGCAGCTGTTTACGCGCTGCGAACCAGATTGCTAGCACCACCCAACGGTTTAGCTGCGGTATCTGTTTAGAATTAGTTTGGTTCTTCAATAAGACAAGTCACAGAATCTCGCCAGTGCGTTTTGTCGCGACTGAGCCAATCAATAGTTAACTTTTGGTGCTGCTTTATTTACCTCAACACCTCATTAAGCAGGACAACTTGTCAATCTGCAAAAAAAGCGATTTCTGCATTTTAAAAAGTTTCGAACGATTCTGTTCTGTAGCTAGAAACGTAGCGCCGCATGCACTTACTAAACGTACCAGTCTTCACGCACTTTTGCGTGTCTCCGGGGAACATAGACCGCGTCATCTGAATCCTTCGGACACAAAACTGTGCAGCTGACAAACGTTCTCGACGGTTATAACAATATCACCTGGATAAGGATCGCCTGTGAGAAAGGGGAACGGACTCTGCCAGATTTTCGCGTTTGTGTCGCTAGTGTTCTCTCATGTGTTGCCTGTTGTGCTGTAATTTTAGGATGAAATACTCAAAATCATGGCGTGTCGTCGTTTCTCAAGAAAGTGATTGTTTTTTTTTGTTAGGTAGTGGCGGTCTTGGTATAAGCATCATAGGGATGGGAGTTGGAGCCGACGCTGGACTTGAAAAACTCGGGATTTTCGTCAAAACGATAACGCCCTGTGGCGCTGCAGACAAAGACGGAAGGTGAGCGTTTGTGAGAAAGTTAAGTCAATCCTTATTTTTTGCTTTCCTTGCGCTTGGGTCACACGGCTAACTGCCGCACATCGTGTGTGGAGTTCTCATGCATGTCGCGCTGAAATAGTTTTGTGTTTCTTTTTGTTTTTAACGTAAGTTTCAAGCGGTGTGGTTGTGAGTTCAACTATCAGGCTCTACACGTTAATTCGGTTGCAGCATTTGGTTAAGAACTCTTCTTTATGTGCTTCATGCGAGCCGCACCACAGCACATAGGACTATAACCAAAAAGAACATGTGTGGTGGACATCGTAATACCGCGAAAAGTTTGGACACAGGTGTCTTAGTGACTTCCAATCGTAGTTATTCTCGAAGACCTAGGCAAGCACTCAAAGGCATCAGTAAAGTTTTAAACATTGCAGGTCGATGCCAAAACCCCGCAGTTCTGTGATCAGGATGATTTGTGTGATCTCAATGTGTTTTATCTGAGTTTTTTTCAGCTCTTGCCAGCACGGTGTAAAGTGGGTAGACATATCATTTTTGTTCGCATGCCGTGCTGTGTGAAGCTCCAGTTAAAACGTTTTTTATGAATACAGCAATGAAAAGCTCACAGGGGTTGTGGAAAAATTGACTTGTGTGTACAAAATCATATTCATGTAATACGTGTTAATTTCAGAATGCTCTTTTTGAGTAGCACGAATCATTGTTACTAGGACGAGTGAAACATTACCTAGTGAAATGTTACAAAAAGAGCAGAATGCGTGGTCAAATTCAAGAAAATCGTTCTGAAAGAGACACGTGACCATGTGTTGACAGCGTAAATGTGTCGGTTGCAATGCGACCGTTGGCGCGCATTCCGACATACCGCAATGTGAAGAATGTCAAGTGGCAATCAGAATTTCTTTATATTGTGGGCTTGCTGTGTTTCAAACGCACGATCAAGGCAGCTCGATTAAAAAATAGTTTCATTACTAATGTGAAAGGATTTAAATTCCTTCAACTGCAATGATGGCATTACTTGAGCAAATTACTGCGCCAAAGCGATGTTTGAAAGGTTTGACCAATTGTGCGTAACAACGGACGTGGTTTTGCTTGTGAGCTTAGTTGTAGCTGCGTGGTTTCACTCGTGAGGTTGGCACGTGTGTCTGAAACCTTAATGGAAATACGCAGGAAACAAACCGACCGAAAAGGTGGTAATAAAAGTGGACTAGGTTCTTCGGCCCAAACAGACGGAAAACGCACATTGTGGCACAGACGCCATCTTTGCATTGTGTGCCTGGTACGGGGATGTCTGCAATCGCATCGAAGAATCCCGTTGCAAAGCTTAGGTCGATGACACGAGTGCTGCAGAGCTATCATTTATGTCCAGAGGTCAGACCGCGTTTTTTTCAAACCAGGATTAAAATAGAAAGCTGCAAGTCAAGCCAACAAACTACAGCAGTGTTTCCCAACCTTTTTAGGCTTGCGGCACCCTACAGAAAAGAATAATAATTTACGGCTCCCATAGCAATTTGCTTTGAGGTTTGATGACAGTTTGAAAATGTATTTTTAATGATATGGTAAAAAAACGTGTTAGCCCGCGG
>JGI24158J21664_10000979_pt1 | contig 29899 bp, 20 predicted proteins | sample Ectturendosymbi3_FD_21664 | JGI IMG/M metagenome (IMG submission 21664)
TATTGTTAAATATATCTGTGAAAAATCATGAGAAAATATTTTGTCATAAGGAGTTTTAGGGGTACATGTTCATCTGTCAAAATTCTGAATGGGTACTGTGGCTGCCTGGAGATGGCGCCACTTGTAAATAAATGGTCACCGCTAGATGGTGCCCATGAGTAACAAGTCACTGTAATAGTCACCACAAGCGAATTATCGTAGTTCACTTATCCCTATATATTGATAGTGCAACCTAGTAGTTGTAGAGTGAAGTCAGTGATGGATCTCTATTGCTGCTGGTTGCTTTCCTGTTAGTTAATGCCCCGAATTGTCATCTTTCGCTTGTGCTTGCCTCAGTAAGTCATGGCGATGCAGTAAACTGCAACAAATGGCGTCCGACAAGGGACCTGAGAGAAAGGCCATAAGCCCCTCTCAGTAACATCCTCCGTTGAAGATCGTCTCGAACCAAAGGGCAAGGGTCGAACTTGTAAATTGAGAGTTAAAGTATGGGTGATAAAAGTGATAGAACGTCAAGTTAATGGAGAGGGAAGTGATGTGGCGGCCTGGAGATGGCGCCACATGTAAATAAATGGTCACCGCTAGATGGTGCCCATGAGTAACAAGTCACTATGATAGTCACCACAAGTGAATTATGGTAATTCACTTATCCCTATATAATGATAGTGCAGCCTCGTAGTAGTAGAGTGAAGTCAATGATGGATCTCTATTGCTGCTGGTGCAGTCAACTGCAACAGTACATCCTTACCTGTTGAAATGCTGTAGGGGTACATGCTCATTTGTCGGAATGCTGAAGGGGTACATGGTAAGAAAAAGGTTGGGAACCCTTGTGATAGACTGAAAATGAAGATCGCAGAAAGACGTGAAGTACCAGGGAAATGCCAAAAGAGAATTCACCATTAAGAAAGAATAAAACTTCCATTTGTGGAGTAACAGACTTCCTTCTGATATAAAACATAACGTGTCAATTGACTTGTGTTAAAATTTCTTTAGTGCGGCTTTCTAGGAAAGTCGTAGATCTGGATTTGGCTTCCTTCAGCGAAACAACTGAGAATAACTGAGCTAATGGACAAGTACCAGAATTGAGGTACAGCTGGTTAAGCGTTCTTTTAGATGAGCGAGCTATACAGGGCGTTCATCAAAGTGCGCCTGAACGTATACTCAAGTAGCAGAGGAGGTTAATGGATTGAATTCCAACTTCAATCTACACATTCAAGATGGGAACAGCTTGCCTGCTACAAAATGGTCCCCAACGTTTAGCCAGAAGGAAGGCCTTAAAACCCTTTCCAAAAACGTCCCACGGTTGAAAGGGCAGCGGTTCAAATCCCATGGCCTCTCTGGGTTTACCAAGCAGGCCAAGTGAAATTCTTTACTGTCGCGATAGACCAACATGAAGATCGCAAAAAAAATACGAAGTACAGGGGGAAATCCCACAAAGGAATGACCATCGAGCAAGAGTCCAAGCTGCTAAAGGAGAAATCGCAAAACTGGGCCACAGCTGGGTGAGCATTCTCTTAGCAGGTGAATGAGCTAAGGCAATCATGAACATTCGCCTGAATAGACTCACAATAGCCAGGCCCGTAACCAGGGGGCGAAGCACCCCCTACAAAATTTTTCGCCCCCCTGGAAAAATGTGTTGGGCATAGTTTAAAAATTTTGGTCCCCTCCCAGAAACCTCTTCGCCCCCCCTGGTGATCCAAGGTGGTTACGGGCCTGACAATAGCAACAGAGAAAATCGATGATTCGACTACCAAGTTCTAACTTCAAGTTGGGAGCAGGTTGTCTGCTATACCATTACAATTTTTTGGTATGTTTTAATTCTTTCAATCACTGTGAGGTCCAATCGAATGAACGAATGAGATCATATGAATACTGTATTTTTGCCCCGGTTAATTTGTAATATGTACTGCTTTCTTATTAATATTGCCATATTCGTAACTAGAATTGAGTTGACCGCATTTTTATAAAAAAGACCAGGTAGACAATTGAAACAAGTTTGTTTTGTTGCATTCTTTCGGGAATGCAACGTTTTTTAAAGTTTAGAATACGCTTAGACCATGGGCGTCGGAAGGATTTTGTCCAGGTGGGGAGCATTGGAGGATTTTTCGAAAATTTTTCCAGGGGGGACCAAAAGTGGTGAAATCTGTTTTTTTCCCACTAAAAACTAAGAAAACAACCTTTTTTGCTAAAAGTTTCAAAATATTCCCCCCTTCCGACGCCCATGGCTAAGACTGCAGCCCCAAAACGTTTATGGTACGTTGAAGATGTGCAGCCCCAAACGTTTATGGTACGTTGAAGATATGCCATCAGTAGAGTATTTTTCTGCAATGGGCCATCACTTTCAAGCGACCAGGGGGGAAATTACCACAAAAAAGAAAAGGTAAAAACAAACATTGGAGCATAAAACTGGGATAGACTTAACAGTTTCATCAACACTAAAAAAGCCTTCAAAAAACTATGCATGTTTTATTTCGAGACATTTCGGATTATTCTTAATCCATCTTCAGTCAAAAAAAAACAAACTGAAGATGGATTAAGAATAATCCGAAACGTCTCGAAATAAAACATGTATAGTTTTTTGAAGGCTTTTTTAGTGTTGAAAAAACAAACAATTTCTCGCTCCAGTAGAAGCTCAAGTACCTCAAATCTTTGACATTTCAAACTCAGAGAATGCAAAAATACATTCACCTTACATAAGTCTGACAAAAATATGGGTTGAACTTACTGCTTGTGATTTTATTGCACAGCCGCACTTTATCTCACCTGATGAGTATTCTTCTCTTCATGACACTAAGCTCGTAGAAAACACCATTACAAAAGAGTAATCAAACAAGTAGGTTTCGATGTTGCCGGTACAAACTTAACAAACTTTGAAAATAAGCACATTTCCTCTGAAATATGATGGGAGGGGATCCAAAATCAGGAAGCAGAAAAGCAAAAATATCCAGTTTTTTAATTCTTCGTGATTTTATTCACAGCAAAATTTCACTATATGGTTGCTCCATACACAAATAAAACAGGTGAAAATTTTGGTATAACTGTACGCCGCAATTAAAATTTGATGTTACATTGAAAACAATGAATGGTAATGATGATTGTTGAAACGCGTTTCAAATGAACACGATTTCATTCTCGAAGCTTTGAATGTAAAAATGCTGTTTATAGCTTCTCGGTTCAAATGATCCCATGGCCGTGTTTCCATCCTTGATTCAAAGTTGTCACTTTAGCCTCGTTCTTTTCTGCTGCTGAAAAGTGTTTCTACTTTGATTTTATCCTCAAAGCTCCATACTTGGTCTCACTATCTTTATATGTCGAAGTCTCGTTTAAATCATGGTTTGTTGCAGAAAACCAACCAAACAATTTTTGACGAAAAATTTTGCAGGCATAAGGTTTATTGTATCTTCACAGCTGTACACGCAGAAGCGTTAGAAATGAGGCGAAAAAGAGTCCTTGAATAAATCAAAAGTGTAAGTATTCCTCGCACAGCATTCAGCATCTCACTTAACCAAAAACGCCAAAATATGTCTTCAAATTGGTGAATTGTGCTGTTCGGTAGCTTGTGCTTCCCCTTGTTTTATGTCGACTAGCTATTTATGAATTTTTTATTTTCCACGTTTTTGATAATATCCTGCATATATAGGTTTGAAGACAGCAAACGCGTACGGAAGCATTTAACCACATTTTCAAAGATCCAAATAAAAAGCAATGGAAAATAAGCTACAAGGTCCTCGCGTTTTATGAAGTCTGACTTACACTTGCTGAGAAGCAATTTATCCGCTAGGGGACACTCAAGAATAGTGCAAGATTACATGGTATGGTTTATTCATGCATTTTTGTGTGATTCAAATCACGAAATAATACAAGTGCAGCAAGAGGAAAAACAATACCATCAAAGATCACAAATTAATTTAATGTTGATGAGAATACAAAAATCATCAGAAGTTTCAGGTTTCACAATTTAATGATCGTGTTCTAACATTGTTGAATCACAAAGGGTTGGCGAAAGATCATCTGCGTCAAGTTCTCAGCCAGCCCTGTTGCTAGCACAAATCGAATTTCAATTGAAGACGTTTCACAAGTAGTAAGAAAAATACCAAAATGCAGCGAATCAACGTCAAGTACAATAAGTAAAGACAAAAACAAAAAACAGTGGAAGAAAAGCATGCCTAGGTACAAGGGATGACATGCTCACGTTCTGTCAGCATCAGTTTTTTAAAAGAAAAACCTGGATTGAGTGTAATGTCATTGAATTACCTGTTTGTACTACAGGTCTTCCTTATTTATTAAATATACCTTCTGTGTAAGAATTTTGTAAATAACTCAAACATCGTTAGTCACCTTCCAAATCCTACGCAAAAGTTTTTCAAGCAAACTTCAAGCACACACACGCTTCATCAGTGTATTTACCTGTTCAGAAAGAAGTTTGCAATCGCTTGTTTTGTAACTGTAATATTTCAACACATGAACAGTTTAAATCTCTGCCGAAAAGACCCTATTTTACAAGTATTAAAAACAACTGAAAACCAGCAGCAAAACATTTGTCAAAAGGTTTCGTCAGCACTGCTTCCTGATACGTTGTTGGAAATTTTCGCTGAAGGACTCTTTTAACCGATTGAAGAACGTTAGAAATTGCTTAATGTTTTACATATCCCATCAACATTAAGCACAGCATAGCAGCAACTGATCGTGAATGAATTTTGTGCTCTTGCAACCAGTGGCGTAGCCAGCCCGAAAATTTGGGGGAGCAAAAAATTTGGGGGGAGCCAAAATGTTTGATTTTAGGCGAATAACACTATTTTGTTTAGAAAAATGCCTCTCAAAGCACAAAATGACAATATGTTCTGAAAATTTGGGGGGAATGACTCCTTTGCTCCCACACAGGCTACGCCTATGCTTGCCACAAAGTGACTCAAAGAGACGTTTCATTTATGATGACAAAGCAATGTTAGCAAGTTTGAAAAAATATTTTGCACGTCAAAACAGGTCGCACATCAGAACAAAAAATATGATTTTATTTTTTACATTTGGTGGAATATTGGCTTATAAGTTGTTTCACAAAAGTGTTCAGAAAATACTCATCACTCAGTTCAAGCAAGTTCAACAAAATGAAGCTTTATAAGTTTTTTTTGTGAAGGTAGATCGTCGCGACTGGAAATCCAGTAGCGAAAAGTCCTAACAATCCTTTCTCGTTCTTACATCTTAAAATGGAAATCACATGTTCCATAGCTTACTTGCACCGCGTAGAATATTCCATGAACAGAAATTTGAGGTTGATCAAAGCTATCAAGTTCATGCGAATTGATGAAGACTTCTTCAAAAGCGTATCTGTGAAGTTGAAGAATGTCTTTTTTATTTTCATTCTTGTTGAATTGCAAAGAACTAAAGGTATCTATATTGAGTTAAAAAGCAACCGTATTAAGAAAGCATAAATGCGCCGCACAGTGATTCCAGTTAAGTACCGTAAAAACTAGCGTTTTTTACAGTTGATGACGTCACAGGAGGTGGCAACTTGAAAACAGCAGTTTTATCACAACAGTGACAAACGTTTTTCGCTTTTGAAAATCATTTGCTTTTCACGTAGTTATTAAAAGTGCAGGATGAAATTCAGAATATTTCAGAAAGCATATTGTTCTTTTTTACATTTCAAACTGGGGAAGTATGGTTCATCTTCTTCATAGCTGATCTATCCCTATAGTGTCAGTCAATTTCTATCGTGTTACCATCTCACAAAGAGCATGTGGGTATAACGATAACCGTTCGAGAATCCTTTCAATATGTTAAAAGATACTTTTTCAGTTGCCCGATTTAAAAACAAAGCAAAACAATATCAACTGCTAGAAAAATGTTTGCCTTCAAATGAATTCCAACAATATCCGGTTCGTAGCAGTAAAGAATATTTAAGTATACCACATACCCCTGAGGAGAGGAAATTGAACGAACATCATCCCATTTTTTTCTAAACAACATTTTGAATAACATGCAAACCAGGCTTCAATTTATTTTTAAAATGCATAGAGTAATTAAAAATTTGTAATTACTCTGCGCACATTTTAAAAATCAGATACATTATTGTGAACGTGTTCGTCGTATGATCTTGCGAAGAAACAACTGGCTTTATTGCACTCTGCACTGCAAACAAGTTATTCGCTGTCAAAGTTTGAACTTATGTGAAACACAACCTTTTTGTGAAATTCCTATGGTTTCCGTAGTTTTATAATTAAGAAAGTGCCCTTAATTAATCTTCGTGGCCGCTGTGAAATGACAAAAAGTTAGCCGCAATTGTTCATCAAAAACGAGTAACGGTTTGAAAAACCCTCATATTGTTACTCGTCCTTACGCAACTTTCATTCTTTTTCACAACACAATTTTCTGTTTGTGAAATATAATGTTACCTGATAAAGTCGGTAACCACCACAACAGTAAATGACAAAGTGAACAACACGAGGGAAGTTTTGTTTTCAAATCAAACAGGGTATTGAATTTGTTCTCAAACACACTTAATAGTCCGTTTGTATTGAACTTGCATGTGAATTCCCCAATACCTTGTTTCCCATTGGTTTACATGCAAACCATGATTGTTGGTGCCAGTCATGGCTTTCTCAGGTAATCACTGCTTGCACGTTTCTCAGCAATTGGTAGAAATCTTGCTGGATTTGTCGAAAAGTGGAGCCAGGCAACCTTTTCGAGACGCTGGAAACCCTTTCCAAGCATCGGATACCATTGCCGAATTGCTTCCTTGTCTGCCATCGAGCTGTTTTATTGGGCTGCATCTGCCATCCAAGCAATCCATAATTAGAACTATCCCACGCGTTAAGAGCTTTGTTGCCTTACAAGCCGGATTGCTTTTGTTGGCGCAGTATGCCTGAGGAGGCTATTGCAACTTAACTGTTTTTGAATGGAAACAAATGATCGGCCGTGTTTATGCAGTTGTTGTTTGGCCACAACTGATGCGTGGTAAACAAGCAAGCATGGAAGAGTACCCTGGCACCCCTTCTTGTATGCGTAAACATCCTTGAAAATGCATATTTCCAAAACAGATCAACCGCCTACCCAATGTGTGCAAAATGAAGCAACCACAAACACAAAGCTACAAATACTTTTTACGATGTATATCGTTTATAAAAGCAAATATTAAGGAGTATAGTATCATGCGTGCAAGAATAAATGTGAAAGCGAATACGACCTACATGAAATCTTTTAGGTATGCATAAAATGCAAAATGAACATTAGTATACTCTTTGGTCTTTAACATGTAAATGCCTTTTCATCTGGATCAAAGTACTGAAGTCTACATAACAATTCGGGTAAAATAAAACAGGCCATCGATCATAACAATCAGTGAAAACTGCATCGTTGAAACACTCCCAATTGGTAGTGGGTGTAGCACAAGCTGATCGCTGTTTCCACCGATAATCCCTCAGTGATGGCGTTTGAAGATTTAGAAAGTTAATGGGTTTATGACATTAAATTGCAGGAAACTTTTCATTTATTTCCATTCAATTAAAAATGTTGAATGTTTAATCAATTTTACATTTATTAAATGCTTAACATACTGACACCGTTTTTTATAAAGTTCGTGTTTCGCAAACTTCCTGGTTGAGCACTGCACTTGCAAAATTTTACAAACGCTTGCTCAGAATACGTAACAACCACTTAAAACTTTCTAAAATGCTAAAGATTAAAAGTGTTCAATATGCAAAGTTTAAGGGAATTCTTGATAAATTGGCATTGAAACTTAAGTTTAATAATTTTTTATTTGCAAGCCATCTGACACTGTCTTCCCTTTGGTTCTGACGGCAGGACAGAACGAGAGCATGTAACTGCTGCATTGCGTGCAGAACAAACCAAACATGCGTATTTTTAATTTTGCAATGCTGAAAAATGTTGATCAGTATGCTTTCATGTCACTTTTAGTCTAACTATTGCAAAATAAATTGACGTGGTGAGGCAGTCGGCGAGCGAATATCGCTTCAAGGGAAAAGCTGTAACGCTGTGGCACAATATACAGTGATGTCCGGTGAGGTTTGCGGCCGGCAGGTGAAGCACCGAATCTTTCCAAGTCAGACATTTTGATTAACATACAGTAGAGTAGATCAACACAGGACTTTGCATTCACCAAAAGGATCGAAGCTGTTATTCAAATGATCCCCTCAATATACACACATTAAGGTTAAACGCCGTTTTAAAGTTACAATGAAGCGCATTTTCTGGTTATTTTTTTCACTCCGAGGAGCAAATCACAAAGATCAAAAAATTCAGCAGAATCACGATTTGCTTTTCTTTAACTGTCTTGTCTGATTAACATACGTGGACCAATTCGAAAGAAATGTATACGAGCATAAAACCATATGTTTGAGCATTGAAATAGTAAAATTTTCATTTATTTATTGAAACACTATATGCGACAGTTTTTTGCTCGAAAGATGACCGTTGTTCAAACTGTGAAGAACAGCTCAAAATTGTTTGTGTTGACGTTGCGATGATCACGAAAAACGTTTTGACGTAAAAAACTAATTTTCTTTTCCTGACACGCGTTTACATTTTGTGATGTCAACAAGCCCGTAGCAAGCATTCTTTCCAAAAATGGCGACTTGGTGGTAAAAGATTCGCTTAGTGAGCAGACTTTAAGCAGTTACGAGTGATTTTGCTACCTTTCCTGATATGTGTCAGGATGTATAGCTGTAAATCAGACGGATTAGACTGATCCTTTCCTGCTTCTTGTTGTAAAGGTTCTGCCTCAAGCGACAGTAATTTGAGTTTTAGTTGGCACAAGCCTGTTTCAGATGTGCCTACAATTTATCAGCGCAATAATTTAGTATAACAATTTGGCACACACGAAAACTGAAAAACATGACGGAGCAAAATCTGGAAAGTTGGTTTACATCAAAGTCAACACTTGTGTTTCACAACAATAACATCAAAATAGCGTTGGAAGATGTCGCACACTCCTTTTCCGTTTTTACAAGAAATGAAAGTTAGTTGACTGATTGCAATGTTGCAAACGTCAGAAATTTTTGAGCTTTGAAATGAATAAATTGTGATAAAATACTCTGTGAAGAGCTTGGCATAACAGCGTGGACACCTGAGCCCAACGCATAAAGTAAATTCTCGACGTTACCAGTGTCTCTTCAAAACAACACTTCTTTAAAATCTAGCCAGCGGATAGTTACAAGAAAATATTGGCTATTTCTAGTCCTTTCAAGTAAGTAATCACCTTACTTGAAAACCTTTGCCTGCTATTTAAACTTGCAATACAAGCCCAGTAAAAACTGACTTTTTGCAAAAACTTTGGGTGAAATCTGAAAGATGCCACAGTGCTGCTGGGTTGTTCATATAAACTTTAGATTTCTACTGAGTGATGAATTGTTGGACATCTTGCGTCTTATGCGAAACATTTTTAAATAAAAAAGTATTCCCAATTTCAATGTGACTTTTTCTTTGCAAGGATTTGGAAGTGCTTGCACGCTTCTTAACCTGAATGTTGTTTCTCCAGATTTGCTTGAATTATTGAAGTTACTAAACTTATGTAATCTGTTTAAAATTCCTTCATACTTAACGATGAGATTTAACTATTTAAACCCAGCTTTAGTGGTCAAAAATGTTTTTCGAAAGCATGAGACGAAAAGTGAAATATTGAAGAAGAAATCGAAATTGAAAAATTTTACTGATATTCTGTCAAATCAACTTTTGATTGCTTTCTTGCTGTTTTGTTTGTTATGATTGAGTTTTCTACTTCTAGTAAATTTTCGTAACATATTTCATTTCCCTGTTTCTAAGTTATGCGGTATGCCTACTTGCAATTAACTACGAAAGTATTTTGATTTCAACAACGCATAATATCGTGCATATTTCAGTGTCGTGTATTTGCCCCCGACTGCATACCAATTGGTCATTGTGCGGCAGTTGAAAAGTTTCAGAGTCATACCTGACTTCAGCGACCGGAAATAAATAAATAGATGAAATGAAATCTAAACAGAGCAAGATATTGTTTCTTTACACAGCTGATATTTCATCGTCTTGTACTCATTTCGCGAACGAGAGGCTTTGCATCTTGTCAGAAATTTTACAAATACATTTCTCCTGTTTAGTAAAGTCGCTAACCAACGCATTTTTATCAAGACAGATCAACATGTGAATTTTAGCTGCAGGTATGCAATTATGCTTGCTCATATTTTCGACATCCTAAATAAAAAATATTGGCCATGCAGTTAAAACATTTGCAAGTGCTGTAAAAATGATTAAATGGCAAAAGCAAAGAGAAAGCGTCTGTAATGATAAGAAAAATGTTTTGTTTGCCCTTTCTATGATCTTTTAGTGGTAGCAGATGCATTCTTCGTGCAAAAACAGATGGTTAACCATCACGAAAATACACCAACTGATAATACAGTATGACCAGATTGGCGGCTTTCACAGAAGAATAATGTAGGAGTGCTTTGTTATATTTTAAGGCAAAGATAGCCTTTGTCCAAAGTGCCTTGGCAATGCTACACTTTTGTTCATTGCAAAAGATATGGAGGGGAAAAATGCGCAAAGACACCCAGCGGTTTTCCTTGCTGATCAGACGTAATAAGATGTCGCATTAATCACGTGGTGATTTAATTTAAACGGATTGTGCCCGACACAAAGCAAAAGGGACATACTGTAGCATTCCGCGAGTAAATAAACACTCCGGATTCGAAATCGTCTCGTTAAAGTTTATGAATAACAGACCTGTTGCAGATGGAATTTAATCTTTAGACAAATCTGAGCGGTTGCGGTCATTTAGCCGTTGCTATGAGAAACCAAACACCATTTTTTTGCGCAGGAACACTTACCTGCTTCCCTATGTAACTTATCATGTAGGTAGGTTAATCCTATTTCGACGTATCCAGCTTATAAAAAAAGATGATTCACGCGCACGCGGCGCGGGTTTGTGAAGATCAGACAACCACCCGTAACGTGCTTGTACCGGAAAAATGCCACCAGGAACCAGATTGAAAATCCGCTTCGACAAACATGACGTAAGGTGATTTACGTCAAAGGTGGCACTTCCAGCGTTTCAGTTGACCGGTCTTTGTTGAGCGGAAAACGTTACCAATTCTCGTATTTTTTCGCTGCCATGGCCGCTTAAGCAACAAAACATCTGCGATCATGTCCAAAGCGGAGGTGTGATGTCATCTGAGACGCTTTTCAACATTCCCCTCCAAAAATCACGGGGGCGTTTGTCTGTCTCAGGAAGAGTTTGTGACCTGCAGCGAACCTGGCGGTTGAACATTCCGAAACCCTGCCTGACAAAACTAACACCCATGAACGGCTTATACCTTTAAAGACGCCCACAAACAAATTCCACGTTGTGAGATAGCTTCACAAGCTTTCAACTGGTCCGGAAGACAAGTTAATTTTTGAATTTTAAATTCTTCTTTTGACTTTTGATCAAAAAATCTAAACAAACGTTTTGAAGCTTTGGATTTCACCCGCATTTTGGTTATCTTGCACACATGCACTCAACTATTGCTATTACTTATTAATGTAAATATTGATTGATTTTAGGGATGAGGTTCAATATTTCTGGAAAGTTGTCAATCGTGACTTTAGCACAGCCACAAACCTTGCAAGATTCAGACAATGGTTTTGTTGTTTCTCCGCCATTTTCGATAAATTAATGAAATGTTAGAAATAACCAAGGTATTCTGACCAACTTTATGCCTTCATTTTATAAATTTACGAGTAAAGCACTAGCAGTAAAGCACAGTGCAATTTGCCACTTAGCCTCAGCAAGCGTTGATATAAAACGTACCCAACAGCTTCGTAATCATTTCGGAAGCCATTTTGACACCTAAAACAGTTTCAAATTATATCGTAAACATGCAAACAATCGATAAATATATTTCGAAACGAAAGCACGCAAGTGTGCGCAACTTAGTGACAATCAACTGTCCAAAAATTAAGGGTAGAATTTCTAATAAAATTGGAAGTTTTTGGAATGAACCACAGCGAATGCTCACGCTGCTCCATTGTCGGTCTCTCAAAGGATCACGAGCATCTTGTGAGTCCCTCGAAGCTGTGACAACTGACAAGTACTGTGCATTACTGCAGTTTAAAGTTTTTATAATGGTTGCATATTGCTACTTCTCTGTCAAAACATCTGCTTCCATTAAAGTTGTATAGTATACGTTCAATTTGTAACATGGTAATAATCCTATATCTACAATCTTAGATTGGTCATCGTTGAGTCACACGTATATGCAACAAGGTTTTTCCTGTCGTGCATCGTCGCAGCCACGTGACAGTCTTTGCCGTTACGTTCGTTCACTTGGGTTTTTTGACCTTGCACCGGATCCCATCAACCGTGCGTTGCCCACATGTTTACAGCATATATCGCTTTATTCAACCGTAGATTTGCGCCTAGGCCTGTGGTCTAGTTTTGTGGAGATCCAGGCGCAAAGGAATTGCCTGATAGAGACCAGTGAAAGCAATTCCAGAGTTGATGCGCAAAACAGAGAAGGTTTTGCTACGGAAAGCTGAAAACCACATCGTCGGAACCCAAAGTTGCCAGCAGCTTTGTCACTGACCAGGCAAAGACCTTACAAGTGAACACAATTGTGTCGAGACTTCTGCTATCATGACATGCCTCTCATGACTGAAGGCATAAGCGATCTGCCTGGATGGTAATTTGAAACGCAAGTGTTTCGTTCGGAAACAGCATCTCCAGGCGCGTTTCCAGCAAATTATCACCAGCCTGTTGCGGTCGCCATGGAATTGCTGTTTCTCGCTACCGTTTAGGCAAAGTCGCGGCTTGTCACCCACGTTCGTTCGCATTGCCCGAGGTCGACGAAAGGTGAGCCCGCAATTTATTTGTCTTCGATTTTATCGCCGCACCTCACTCGTGTTAGAAATCGCGCTGTCGTAAATGCCACCGCGAGTTGGTTCGTCGCGTCGAACACGTCACAATCGCAGTTGCAAACGACGAGCGGCTCTACGGTTTGTGAGACAATATTTCAAATATAGGTTTGTTTCTCGAATAGAGTAAGCCCTTCCTTGAGAACTTCTTAACAGGCGATTGACGCGTGACCAGTGGTGGTAATTAGCCACGAGGCCGTCGTTACGCTATCCCGCAATCGAGTTTAACCTATAATTTGAACCTCTTCCCGTAACGTACAAAATGCAAAGGTGGGCTGGTCATGTGCATTTACAAATACGAACTTAAGCTATTTTCCTTCACAGAATCTCATATTCCTTAAAAAACTCATCGTAAACTTATAGGCTATATTGGGTGTCATGCAGATGTCATTGCCTGTCTAGCAACCAAAAGTATTGCCGGCCTTGACAGACGTACCACGTCACGAAAACGGTAACAACCAGGTTACGTTTCAAACACCTCAAACATGACAGTATTGATTGAACAACAGATTAGACACTCGGTAAATACCGGGGATTTCTGGTAAGCAACTGCGAAGAATGTTTTTTTTTGGCTGACACCGTTTTGTGCCACCAGTGCTTTAACAGCTTTCGTACGACAACTTTCAAAACATTTTTTCATTGACACAACTTCACGACGCATGTGGAACTTGTACTTCCCGCAGATGTTTGGAAAATATTGTGGTGTCAGCGAATTCTTTGCTGGGTCCAAAATTTGTCAGGTAGGCTAAGGAGTGCATCGGGCAACTAAACTTTATCTGGCTTGACGCATTCGCTGCTCGCAATTTCACTCTTGGCTGCTTTGGCACCGACCACAATCTCCCGACTTATCTGGCACGTTTTTTCGTGGAATTGTTTGCGATCGTCGCACCGCAAGTTGTTTGCACTTGACTTGTTGCCAAGGTAATGCGGCAAAACGTGCCCGGAGCACGAAAATCCGGAGATCAGCTGATAGTGCCTTTTTAGTGGTTTTAATCTGACAAGGGAAGGAAAGTTGTTGCACCTGCGTTCGACGAAGGTAAGGAAGATAAGAATTGATTTGCCTTTTGCTTTTGTTGAATCTCCCTCTTGGCTTCCAACTGAGATAAATTTAGCTTTTGTTTTTTTTGTTGTGGTACACCCAAACGCAAACAACAAATGACAAATGTTGCCAGAAACTGGCATGCAGACCTCATGGATGGAATTACTGTATTTCGCTTAGTGGGGGAAATGCTGCTGATTGTTTGTTGACAATTTTTTTCTTTCCATTTTACACATGGTCCTCTAGTTCTGATAACCGCAAACAAAGTTGCAATGTCGAAATATAAAATGAGAAAATCTCAATATGCACGTTTCGCATGGAATTAACCCCAACCAATCCATCAACCTCCCCATGGACTGCATGGCCTGACGGTTCTGGACGATGAGACAACCGAATGGCTGCTCAACATCTGTCCCGAGATCTAGTGCGCCCAAGCAGTGGTGTGAACAACTGGCTCAAAAGAAGAACCCCAATCGGGGCGTGGAATATGAATTTCGTATCAACATGCTACAGTTGAGAAATGATTTAATCTTCAGTTTTAGCACAATCCTTTACTGCTGGATATCGCTCCGTTGCACAGTAATTTACGCCAACTGTTTGAATAAAAAATATTTGCAGCTACGAATTCAACCCCTTTGACCTATTACGTAAACGACCAGGTATTATTTGCTTTTGGAAACATTGTGCGTATTCGAGGCTGACGATTTTCATTGGCAGCTCAAATATTTCTTTTGCTTTGTCACTTTCCGGGAAACTTGCTCACATCGGGGTTTTGGACAAACACGCCGCTTTTCCAGGAACTAGCGTTTGGTCGCTCGCTGTGCGCTGAAGGGTTTAAACGGAAAAACACGCAATCAGCGTATACTCGGGTTTTTTTCAGTTTGTCGTCATTCGATTAAATAGAGTGGTTAATGAATCAAAGCAGAAGCATCAGAAAAAGTCTTTTGTCTACTAAACTCAAATATTTCCACTCCGTTTCACTGATGCTGCTTTAACTGTTTTTTTGTTTCATGGTCATATGAATGGATATTTTCGGCTTTTTTAAGTCGCGCGTCGCACCGTCACATGTTTCGTGTTTGACAACACCTTCAGTCAAAACAAAAAATTGACAACCAGGTTGTAGAGATATAAATAAACAATTGTGTCACACTTGCGCTAATTCTCATTTCGGCGACTTGATTCACGATACAAATGACAACTTTCCCCGCGTCGAACGTGTTCGACTTGAAGTTGACGACAGAAACGAGCTAATGCGTAAAACCCGGTGTGTCTTGGAACGAAAAAGGTAAACACGTATCATCCTCCAACAATCAACAATGGCCCGTGCGACCAAAGCAAGCCAAGATTCACGTCTGCGTTTAATCGCAGCTTTCTTTTAACGTTGTATTTATTTCGCGGCGCACGTGGGTGGTGGACTGTGGTGGTAACTGCCGTGCAAGAGTGACTTGCAACTTGCAAAGGTTGTAAAGGTGTTTTGAGATTTTATCGCCTCTGCGATTCTTGTCGCCCTCACTTAGGGCTTGAACGGTGTGGCTGTTTTTCGCGTTACGTAAGCTTCGCTTTGGTGATGTGCGTGTTGTGTAGATGTAAGAAAAGATTGTCCTAGTTTCACGAAGCCAAATAAAGATCTTTGACGTAAACCAGCAACCACTCTTACATGACACTAATTTTTTCGTAACCTTCATTTTCCGCAATTGCCGAAACAAATTGGTAAGCTTTAGCAGTGGGTTGAACGATCAATTTTTATTTTAAAAATCACTCTACTAAACATTAAGCACTGTGACAGATATTAGATAGCGAATTCATGAAACATAAAATATTGTCAAAATTTGTTCGCTACCATCTCCAATTTTCATCGAAGTTCTTTAAATGCAAATGAACTACTAAACTATTTTGCCGCGCAATCAAACAGGTTTCTTGCGCCTGGGCGATCGAACAAGGCCATCCTGTGGTGTTCTTCCGCCCTGTCAGTGGCTACGGAAACGTACCGGTCGATCCTGATCAGGATGTGACGCACTCGGCTGAAGATAACGGCGTATGACAATATCAGAGCAGGGCGGTTGTCGCCTGTCTCAGTCTAAGTCAATTTCATTCTCAATCGGATCTGCGCGTGCGCGTCATTTGATTGCTTCCTCGGGCTACGTCAAATAGACGGCTCTTTACGTACTACCTGCCAGCAACAAAAACAGGTCTGTTTTTCAGCCACACTCTCCGCGTCAGTAATCATCTAACCTTGACGATATGAGCTGGTGTGTGAACAGATGCTAAATTTGGCGCGAGGTCACTATCTGTCAAACACTGTGAACGCCTTTCCCTAGGAAACAGTATATTTTCCTCAGTACTGATCCTGACTTTCACACTTTTATACATGTTCTACAACCAGTTCATGTAAAAGGTGCAATGCGTCCTTCAGGTATCAACAAGGCACATTTTTGGTATGTGGTAAACGTCTTGTCAATTGAGAGCTTGGATACACCGAATATACAATGGTTCCAGTTTGCAAATCAAAATCATAATTATCACCGCACACTTTTGTCCTATTATGGCATGATTGTGGTTACAATCTAACAGCATCTACGCAATATTCAAAACTCCAAAAAATTTGTCTTAAATTTAAAGAATAATAAATCTGCTGCAACTTTTAGAAAATAGTTTTAAGTTCAAGTGGTCGCCAATAAAAAAAAGCATGCATGGCCACTGCGAAAAAGGCAGCTCTTGCAGTTTAAAAAAAGATCGTTTTTCTTGATCATTTTAGTTCACTAGCTATCTGCATACTTTTCTTTTCATTATTATGTGACATGACTGCGCGTTACCTTGCTGACCAGCATCTGTGCACCAGCCACTCCATGTATTTGGCTTAGTCATTTAGGGGTTATCTTCATGTGTTCAAATATCCTCAAACTCTAATCTAAAGATTTGATCGGATGATTTGCAGTACAACAAAATTACAAGTGTTTTTGCAAATCTACCGTCATGTGTAATTTTAGGCGTTAATTTTGTAATAAAATTTTGTTACGTTAATATAAACTTATACGATCGTCAAAAAAGTGCTGTGTTTAAAAGATTAGAAAAGTGCTACAGAAAACTGCTTAATGGTTACAAGTTCCTTTTCACACTTGATATTTTTGCGGGACTTCATATTTCTTTTTATCGCTTAGATTAAAAATGCAGTGATGGATTTAGCAATAAAAATGGACCAAGAGAAGTATTTCTACTCGCTGATGGAAAAATCCGATAAACGTTTGGGTGCAAAAACGTAGTTGCTCTACTTCTCCGTGAGCAATAATGAAAATCACACGAAAGTTGTTTTGCTGATACAACACGAAAATAAAATGTGGAAGAACCGCTTTTGCAGGTNATCAGTTTTCGGTGGAAATCCGAACAGACCTTCAAGCTTGGCAAACGCTCTTCATTTAGTTATGGGTGCTCAAGTTTCTGCTGGGATTTAATTTTATTATCGAACGATTGAGAAAATGCGTCTGTGTCTTGGTGTAATACCAGACTCCAGTTGGCAGCAACGCCACGTCACAGAAACTTCAGTATTGTGTGGCAAGGCATCAGAACACACTGGCACAGCAGAGCTGATAGATCACTGATCAATCGCAGCCATCGTACCCTGATGCGCATCCAACTGCGACAGCATCAACCTCTCATTAATTTCAAATCCACTCTCGGCACGTGACTGGGCAAGCGGCTGGCGTTAATGCTGGTCCCCAGGGATGTTATTAACGAGATTGATCTCCAGAAATAGATCAAGTTTTGTGAAGCGATAGTGTTGCCAGCGGATACAACTGCTCACATTCTTTTTCCCATAGTGGTGATTGCAGAAATGCTCCTCTGCAGCAAAAACGTTGTAATAAAAGATTAATATGTATTAGTTACTTCTTAAAATCAGGAAACTGCTTTTCTAAACTTTTACTGTTTTTTGACAATTCAAAAGCTGCTACTCCTAACACAAACGTTTTTTCTCATTTCAGCCACATATTTCTGGTTCATGTGAAACTTGAGGCAAAAGATCCTGGAACCGAAAGTGAATTTTATTGACCTTTATCATTGTTCGTAGCTCGCTCAAAATGACGAGATCTTTGACAAACAAGGAAACAAAAACAGTGTTATGATTCTGAAAACATAAAGCGCAACTGTTTCATGCCACTATACTTGCTCGTACTGTCATCCTCAAGATAAAACATTTTCCCAGTTGTCTTTATTTACACTGATATCGACGAAATTACTCGATTTTGGCATGAGCGTCCACAGAAATTTGTCCAGGGAGCAACTTCGACATTTTGCTTATCCCTTCAGGTTGCTAAAGATGCAGTGCAAGTAGACGTTCACAAAACGCTTTACCCTTTCCACACCACAACGAATATTCCCCACGTTACGGCAACAGTCACAAAAAGTCCGTTTCATTGCCATCAGTAGCCAGGTATAGTATGTTAGTTTACACAGCAGGTTGTCTGCAGAGATTCAAAGCAGGGCAGTTCTTTTCAAAGACGTAGTTTTATGCTGTGTGAAAGAAGCCTGCATAAGCATAGTTGGATTAACCCAGTGGTTCTTAATCTTTTTGTCTACCACGCCTAGTTGGCTCAAGTAATTATTTTTTGTTTCAAGCCCCCCGAGTTTAAATAAATTGTAAAAGCTGCAAAAACTTGTAAACATAAGTTGCAAAAACTTTTTATGTTGTGGATCGCGTAAGAGCTCGCGCCCCCTGGAAATTTACTTACGCCCCTGGGGAGGCGTGCTCCCGGTTAAGAACCACTGGGTTAACCAGATCACGCTTACAGTCTCACACTGACAATGGATTTTTCAAACTTGTGGAAGCATTGCTTTAGATTCGCTTATGCTTCTTTTCACACAGTATTAAACTACGTGGCTTACGGCCAGGCGTGTTGCCAAAGGGGAGGCAATCGCCTTCTCCCCGCCCATTTCCTCTGTGGTATTTCTGGTGTGCTACAAATATAATTCATCCTTGTCTGCAGTGTCAGCCGTAGCCTTAAATCGGGGTNCCCAGCCTGGGGCACACGTACCACTAGGACCAGGAGTACATTTGCCTCCATGAAAGGGTACACTTAAGGTTAGCAATAGAAGGGACGAATATATTTATACCTCATCTATTTGGAAATATTTATAGATACATCAGTGAACATCAGTTTCAAAAATCATTACAGGCTCATCGTTAAATATAGCAACTTTGAGACATAAAAGCGGAGTATACCTTTATAGTTGTAAAAATCTAAAAGTTCTATTAAAGAATCAGTGGATTTTTGTTATTTTACTCAGCCTTTTTGTCATAAGAAATTTAAGGGTTTCATGCTCATCTGTCGAAATGCTGATGGAGTAGATGTTCAGAGAAAGGTTGGGAAACCCTGCCTTTAATGAATATCGTCGTAGATTTTTCTTTGTACAGTTTTAAAAACAAACGTGTGAATATGGCGGTGATATACTGTACATTTTATATGCCTTGAAGTTCAAACATTAGCCAAGACGTGTTGCAGCCACAATGCTGCGTCGCTGTGAACCACCTGAATGGAGAGTTGAACCAACGACCCTCGGCGTAACAGCAGTAGAGTATCCCCACTCAACTAGGAAGACTCTGCTATTGCTGCTACGAATTCAATGTTGCATGTGGCGAATCACCACGCCACAGAAGCAACCAGTTTCAAATTGTTCTTTATTACACCGCAGTTAGTGTTTAGCAACAATAGCATTCATTCTAGATCAGCTATGTCCAACCCGCGGCCAAGTCGAAGGTTTTGTGCGGCCCAGTTTAGGTTTTCACTGTAGAAAAAGTATCCTTCATACTGACAACTTGTCCTTATTTTGACAATTTTGAATTTGACATTTTTGTTCCAGGTGGTCCTCGGTGCCACTTTATCACGTCTGTTACCAGTACAGTTAGGATTCGAACGCTTTCAGGACATTAGCTTTAGCAAATTTAGTTTGTTAAACTCAAAGTAAGCCATTCAATGTGCGACCCTCATTAAAATGTTATTCAATGTGCGCCCCTGGTTAAGATAGTGACATAATGTTTGGCTCAGTAAGCCATTTGGGCTGGACATAGCTGTCTAGATATTTATTTGTAATGATTAAACATGTAGTGACGGTCCAATCACAATTATATGGAGCTTTAACGCTTTCATCAATGATTTTACATTACATTGCCGGCGAGTAAAGTTTTTATTTTGTTATTTAAACACTAATGGATTTGAAAGAAGAGTTCAAGCGGTTACCCTACAGACGCAGAATGGCTAATCAACCAGTCAACCGTTGTGTTAAGCTGCGGCGACAAGTTTTTTATAATTTTACTGCAGAGCTGTGGTGATAACCGATTGTGGCTTCTTTTTCTCAAATACACAACCGTTTTCACACTTCGCGTAGACTGAGTGGATCAAACATATGCACGTTTGTTTAGAGGACAAGTGTAACTTTCCACAATTTGCAATATTGTCTTCACCTTGTTTGTGAAATATATTGTTAACTCAAAATAGCTAGCAGAAACCCTAATCGGATTTGGGAAGCAACCTTAGTGCAAGTAGTGTACAAAAATGCTGCCGAAGCATAGCAATTTCATAGCGTTTTGAAACGACATAAAATCCAAACGTTTTTCAAACGCGTTGAGAGACTCAAGCGTTTGCATTTATCAGCTGCATATGTCAATTGGTCGCTCAAGAATCGAACGATAACAGGATCAACGCCTTATATGCGCGAGCTTTGTCGAAGGCCTACTTAGGAAGTCGGTGTCTTGGAGCAAATTCGCGACTCGCCCGCAACTAGAGAGGGGAAACCGGGCAATTTCCCACCCCCGAATTTTTTAAAAACATGGTTAGTTGTTAGATACAGCAACAAGTTACATCATTTTTCTCTCCCCGAAACTACCAGCTGGTTACGGCCCTGTGTGTTGGTGTACATCAGAAGCGTGTAAATGTAAAAAGCGCAATCGCAATGGCGGCCACGATGACCTTTTTTTCAACTATAATATTGGCTGCAGAAAGCATACTGCAGATCTTGCACTTATAACATCAAGGTCTTCACATGCGTTTTTGCAGGAAAGTTTTACGAGCAAATGGTGACTGTGACCCAAAGTTCAGCCGAAGCTTGGAACTTCACGAAAAACGAACTTTCAAAACTTGTCAATTCAACGAAAGCAGACTTTTTACTTTTTTAATTTTTAATTTCGCTTAAATCTGAGCACAATTGTTAAAGGGAAAAAAACGCCAGATAAATGCACGTTTTACTGATGATGCTTTTAAATGTTGAGACACGGTTGTTGTTTGCCCCCCTCTATTAGAATTTCTGGGTATACGCGTCTCCTTACCGCTGTCAGCAGTCGCTGTCTCGCTGGATTACCTGCCAAGATGTTTGCGTTCAGCAGCGACATGCGGCAAAGCGCCTACCACCGTAACTTAAAGTAAACATTTGAAGATTCGTGGCTATGTTAATGCTACACAATGAAGACCAACAGTAGAACAATCTGCTCGCAAGTTTCGCAATCTGCCTCTGCAGTCTGCAAGTAAATGAGTGAACATGAGTGAACGGCGAGCTCATCACTGCATGACACCAGAACAGTGAACCTGGCTCTTGTGCAATGTGAGGGTCATACCGGAAAATAAACTGCAATTGCAAGAATTAAATCAATTATAAGAAATAAGCTGCTGGTTTCAGATTTTCTAGACATTTTTGGTTCTTAGTCCCAATTTTCAGGCGAGGCTAACGCCCGTTTTGCACCATCCTTGCAGAACGCCCATCATCTTCAGTTCTCAGGAGTCTTGATGTTTCCACCACCTTGTTGGTGGAAGGCAAGGTAACTGTCTCTATCGGCGTTCTCCACACGTATAGCAACACCGTCACTTGGATCGAACTGAGACCATTCCGTCATTTGCGGATGTCAAAGCGTCAAGAAAACAGAAAAGAGAATTCAGCTTGTCAACAAACGGCATTGTAGTCCCCTCGCCTAAATCACAACTCCCTTTCTAACCCGGTTGGCCGTAAAATTAAAGGTTGGCCGTCCATGATGCACCATTCAATGTTGCGCCTTATTTCCGCCGACACACCACGACCTCAGATTACCAGAACAAAGGACGGTGAATGTGCTGTCTGTCTATCCGGCGATCGGAACCGAATTATCTTCCATCGATGAAAGTCTCCCAGTTCAACTTTTTCAGTAAATATTTCAAGTTGCACCGCTGCGACGGTCCGGTTTTAACTGTGGCGAATTTCGAGCTTTTCGAGGAAAAGCTTTAATTTTTGCATTGCGTCACATTAAATGAGTGCAAAGCGCAAACATCAAACGCAACAAATCACGAAGCTCGTACATTTACGACAACAGCAAGTATTTCTCCTCGTATTAAGCTTTGTTCTTTACTTCATTGGTCGTCTTTATATACATTTAAAAAGCGAACTATTGAATCAAGGTGACTAATGCTGTCGGTCACTTGCACCCTGTAAGGAAGTTAAACTAACATCGGTAGGAATGACACAGGCTTGATAGTGTTCAGTTGCACGATGATTAAGTGTATAAGGGAAACAGCCTGAAATAAAAAAAATTCATAAAGAATTATGGACATTTTTGACATACACCGGCAAAAGTACTGTTGTCAGTTGCATGCTCAGTGTTTCACCGATAAAATTTAATTATCCCGAGCACATTTTTCTCCAACCTTTTGTTTATTCCTATTTTGATGAGGTCACACTGATCATGCCGTGGGTCATTACTAATATCCGCATATCGGTCAGCAATATTTTGCTGGAAAGCCGCTTCCTATTCCGATTGTTTTTTGCGTTTAGTGACATCATCAACACAGGCACGGCGCAGACTTTTCAACGACTGTGATTCACATGTTTTCGATCAAAATGCGGCGGCGTTTGATCGAATCGCTTTCGAAATCTCGTCGATGCTCGCAAATTTGTGTTCCACTTGAGCAGCTCCGGCGTGAATCCAACCAACTGTTCAAGCACCATGCAACCGGGCGTCAGTAAAACGTCAGCAGCTGATGCATGACTGGGACGACACATCAAAACGAAACATCCAGTCACGTACTTTTTTCAGAAGAAAAAAATGCAGTTGCGATGAAGCATTACTACATATCTTTATTTTTGTTTTGAGGAAAAAGTGAAATAATTTTGAAGCATGATTATATTATGAATGTAGGTATGAAAAAATAAGATGAATAAATTATTCAGATCTTTATGTCAGCTTCATTTGATGGTGGGAGTTGCGAAACGCATTTTTGAAAGAGACGAACCAAAACAAGTCCTTGGCATCCAGTGCGAGGAACGCTTCGTGGCACTACCGGCTTGATGCTGTTTTATAAAAAGTTAATGTCCAACGTCGACCCGATAAAATTCTCTTATGCGATACACACGAGTGTGACCCTTGACTTAGCAATCAACCGCACTTATCTGAGCAACTAATGCCTTTTGTTCCCGATAGTAACTTCAGCCCGATACCTACGCCACCAGTTCTCCGTAACTTGAATCTTGTGTCAAAAGAATCGAGAACTTCATTCCAGCGATAGACGACGAACCAAGCTCAGATAAGCTGCGCAGTTCCATCTGTAGACTGTGGCCAAAAATATTGCGAGAGTGCGTGTACCCGAAGGGTCTAGCGAAACAGAGATGCGGCGAAAATGGTGCGCGCTAGTCCAATCTTTTCATCAAATCATTTCCAACTTCTTGTCTGCAGAAGCGTGTTGACGTGACAAAGCTTTGAGTCGAATGATCACTACAGAATGTCCATCGCGGGCGGAGCTGGGTAAACAATGCAGCCGTTCCCTGTTTCTTTGCTCAAACCAAGTTCTCTTTTGTGTTGTTTTTCGGATGTCTTCAAGTCCTCCCAGCGCTTGCTTGGCGCTGTTTTGTTGGTAACGTTGTTGATACAGGTCGGCCATTTAATCCACTTAACCGCAGTCCTTTGGTTTTTTGCCGCAATACAATCTCGCGAAGATTTAACAGGATTCCGACGCCGTTCGCACTACGTAATGTATTTTCGTCAATAGCCAAAAGGCCATTTACAATCAGCAACCCGATCTCCTAAGCATTACTGCTTCTGTAAGTTAGACCGCGGCGTTGGATCAGCTAATTGGCAGACGTAACAAGTAAGTGAATCGGCCTGCATTGGATTTAACACCACGTCGTTCTATGAATGAGATTAGCTACAATTAGTGGCGTTGCCGTAAGTCTGTTGTCTCCAGAAGTTCTCTCCTTGCGATTTTCCTCCTTTTCAAAAGTACGTTGCTATTGACGAAAACATTACATGGTCGTGAACGTTTCACATTCTGACACTTTTTCAGATATCAGTCTGATTATCAGACAGGAAAAATGCCAACGGTTGATAAAATTAAGCGCAGTGTTAACATACGCCGAGCAACTTGGGGCCCAGTGCTTGTGGGCTTCGGACATATTACCATGTGTTGAGACGGCCTTGCTTCTGCTCTGCTGAATACGTTTTCTCGAGCTACTCGACATGCCAAGACTCATAAACGCTGTAATTTTGTTCTTTTCAGTGAAAGGTATAATCTGCGGCGATCGCGCATCGTTTACAATAAATTATTATCGTCAATTACACAGCACTCATTCTTATTAGAAAACCACCTCGAAAACTCCATAGCGAGGTCATTATTGAACTAAAAAAAGCAGTTAACAGAATTGACATCTGCTGTGTAGCAGATCTCAAAAGCTCTTTTGGAAGCTAGATTCTCACGCATTTTCATGACTGGCAAGAAAGCGCTCGTAATTTTCCACTCTCAGCGATATTTTTGCAGCGCTTTGCAGCATGTGTAGTCGGCACGGTTGCTCAGGCGCAACCACAAGGCAAACCCAAACAAAATTTGCTTTTTGTGGAAAATGTCTCTGACGTAAAACGTATGATTTCTTGCTGCAATGCGAAACTCGGACCCGAGCTTTTTCTTGCTTCTCATCAGCCACGTGGTGCTGCAATTGGCGCGAAGTCAATCACCGTGACGCACAGACACCTGACCCGGTCAGTAGTCAACAAAGCACAGGGCTGAAGTGGCGTCGCGTTTCCCAGTGGCTTTCAGAAGCATGAATGCGATACAACTTCTGCGCTCATCGACGAAACCGTGGCTGATTAATGACGTAATTGGTGTCAAAGTACAGCTAGCTCAAGGATTTCAGAATCAAAATGTGCACAGTCTGCTGCATTCCTAGGTTTCGCGGATACCTTTGGACTACAGGCGTGGACACTTGGACAGATTTAGATGGCATGAACTTCGAAAACACTGTATCGTGCACCTATCACACACCTATGCATTTTGACGTTTGTGTTTAAAGTCCAAGTGGGAAAGTCAGTCTCGCATGCTTTGCAATTTGAGTGCACTCTCTCGTGTCAGCATTGCGATGCGGCTAAGGTCATCACCCCAGCCTAGCTTAGAAGCGCCGGAGTTTTTACGTTTGAACAACCACGTTCTTTATGGCTGCCAGTACATTACCTTAGAACGCATGTAGCACCTGATTTTCGCTAATGTATTCCATTGACAAAGGAGCTCTAAAATGTAGCTTCTTATGCTGAATCAATTCCATTTGATGCAGAAAAACTTGCTGGGTTCAGAAATTGCTTTCTGGCTCTCTTTCTCCAAACCGGCAAAAACAGCTTTTCAACTTAGCGAACGACGTACTTTATGCATCTGTCGCAACCCTTTTAAAACATTTGCTAAGTTGGAAAACAACTGAAGATACTGTCAGGCGTTTGCAGCGATGAGGTCGTCAGGTCGGACCAAAACAGCATAAACTCCAAATATTTGGTTGGTCTTAAAACTCAATTTAAATAAAAGATTGATGAAGTCATTTTCCCTGCAATTTTCTAACATGAACACTTTGTAATTATGCTGTTTCGAAAAATTATGTTCTCAACATGTTGAAACAAACGATTGATGAGTTGCGATACAAACATGTATTAAATCCGTGTCAGTCTCAATTCAAAACACGTTTTCGAGTAGCAAAAATTTTAATCTATTTTGCTTCTAGCCAAGAGTATCTCGTTGAAAGCAAAAAATACTCTCTTTTGTTTTCATCACATTGCGATCAACGGCAAGTGAAAATTTATGCAGGGGAGGGTAAAATGTTGCGTAAAATTTTCTCGCGCTGCAAGTGTAAAGTTCTGCTTGACCTGAATTCGCTCATGCATGTGCAAACATGAAAATCGACCGAGTTCTTGTTACGACACGGACAAGCACGTACTACCACAGAAAGCGCGCTTATAGACGACGGAACTTCCACCGAAATGGTCTATTTTTATTGGTTTGGTCTGTTGTCGCAAATGTAATGGATGCAATTAAAGGTTTTGGTGATAGAGACTTGCAGCAGCCGCAAAAAGGGAGTTTCTACTTGTCATGGCTTCTAACTAGTAGCGATACTGTTATAAACAGACTTCTAGCAGCGTCGATAGCTCAGTCCACGCTGACGCATTCAGTTTAGCCATTTTTGAAACTTGCTTGTTGTTTGGTCAGTAGCTGCTAGTTAGTTTTTCGAGCTGAAAAAACGCGATCTCTAAAATTCTGGGTGCTTTGTGTATTTTCGGCTTTCTTTAATTGAGGGTTCTTTACAAACTGAGAGCATTATTAATTTTGTGTTATCAAGTATATATTTTCGCAAAGTACGTTAGTGAAAGAGAACGTACTTTAGCTGCTGTATACTTTTTTACCAGTTATATTTCAAGAAAAAATTCGAACACATCTTGTGCAGCAACGGAATTCACAGTATTGTGACGTTCTTTTCTTGCAGCAATACAACCACATTTATTTTGTCTTGCTCGTCATGTTGCTCCTTTAACACCATTGCAAACGCAAGCTTGTCAAATTTTTGTAAAACAAGTCATTTGTTTTTGAAACAATTTCTTTTTTTATATCAAAATTTTACCGGTCAGGATATTCTTAAGCTGGGCTCCATGAACCTGCTTCAAGGCGCCCATGGACGCTTCATTTTATGTGCAGACTTTTCACGTAAAACTAAATTGAATAAAACCTATTTTCGGTCATTGAAATATGCTTCTTGTAAAGGAGTCTGACGCTAGTGCCGAGCGTAAACCACAACAAATCGCGTACGTTGGTATGTCTCGCCGACACTTCGAGCAGTGCAAGTCAGAAAGCCAAGATTATGCTGAGTTTGCACACCGCATGATCAGGCACGCATAAAACTAGCTGCGGAGTATGAACTGTAATGTGATTTTCCGCATTTTGCACAAGTGCTCCGAGCTCACGCGGATTAGTACAGTACTCGCTTGGTTTTTCTTATTGTTGTTTAGAACTTAGTCACACCTCACCGTTTGTTATTTCTGTACGAATGAAGTTTTTTCAGTGAGAGTTATTCCAATCGCTTCGCTCAGTCACGTGAATGGTAACAGAGCTGTGGCCAACTCTTCGTTTGCACTTGCTGACGTTTCACTGCGCTGTTCAAAATCGTGAATATTTTTCGGTTGCTGTCAAAGTGACCTTTGTTTTACCTGCTTGAAAACGTGATGATGAATCGCAAATGAATGGAATTTCCGTTGATGCAAAAACGGAAGCGAAAAAGTGCATACTTCCGCGTGAACCATTCCTTCATTCTCGATGGCCGTATTTCACTTACGTTACACTCTGCTCAGCAGAGACCGCAAAACGACCAGCAGTGACACGAAGCAAACCTTTCGCACCCCGAAAAACAATGGCTTTCGTGCATGAGATGCTGGACTGAGGTTTGTGCTGGAAACCGCAGCGAGATCGATAACCTGCGGCACGCGATGTGCGCGAAGTTACATTGGCTTAGAGCCAGCAAGGGCGAAAGGTGGTTGCAAAGCACAATCGCATGAGGGTGTTTGTTAGTTCCACCGTCCACTGTGAATGCATTAGAGAAAGATCTTGCGAGCTGATTTACGTGATAATTTTTTTTCGCATGAGTCGCCGCTGCAATCTTCAATCGCTTCTCGATACCTTGACATTTGTGTGCAAATTATGGTAACATTCCTTTCTTGTCCAACAGTTTCGTGAACAACATCAGTACAAACAGCGTTTGCTTCAAAATAGGCCTTTCGCCGAAGTTTCTTGTCCATTCGCTTATTTCATTTGCTTGTTCCAGGTTTCAAGCGTTGAAAAATGTCGGCTCAGACAGATAAGCTTCCACGTACGTCCAGCACACAGCCTGAACAATAAAATTGCTTTCTCTGTGTGTTCCGTGTTCTTGCCCACATCGCCGATGCAAAGTCGCTTGCCATGACGTCATGGCCGCTGAGCTTCCACAATACTCGGTCAGGGCATTTTCTATTTAGGGGCTCTTTTGCAATGAAGAGCAACTTCGTAGTTCTGTTTTCACATCAACCGCGAAGCAGAACTTGCTATGCCAGGCAATGACATCAAAGTGAAAGCGTCGCAGCAAATCACACCATATGAAGCTGCACATGCATTTTTTTAGCGATACGGATTCGCACAGCAATTAGTCAATGTAACGCAATCACAAAAATTTATAACATTTTTTATACAAATAGTTTGGAATTTCAGCGTTGTTTAAAAAAAATTCGCTTAAAGATTTTGTGCAAAATGTTTTGGTTAGTTGATTCAAAAAAGATACATTCAGTTTTGCATCAAGAAATTGTATTTTGCATGCATATCATTCTTTCAGATTACCTGCGAGTTTTTAGTTACCAGAGGTTTTTGCCTAATAAAAATTTCATAGGACCATACATTTGTAAAGCACATACACATAGGATTCATTCAAGGTAGCTGTAGACGTCTGATGGGGATTATGTCGGGCAGTCAAGGATTTCTATTTTCCCAATGAATCGAATTAGAATAGGAAACCAGTTTTATTTCAGCATGCTGTGTACGTGTCATACTCTGAATAATTTTGGTCTTGTTGTCCTGATTGTGATCAGTAGATTTTGAGTTACCTGCCGTACGTTTAGTATAAATTCCAAATCTAAATGAAATTTACTCTTTGCGGTGCTTGCTGTACAGTTAAAAGGAAGGCCAAGTTTGTGTTTCCCGTTACGAAAGCATTGACGAACATATCGATGCGACCTACCAATTCAGCATCGTGATGAGTTCCAACCACGTTAACAGAATCCTTCTCCGTGGAAAAACATTTTGCAAGTTCATCACAAGAGAAACGCTTCTTCGTAATATGTACTTTCTCATTTCGTTTTTGAACACCGGCGAAAAATAAACAGCCAGAAGACTTTTTGTTGCATGTGCAATTTGGCAGATGCATATAACGCTTTAACAGCAGATCTGCAGCAAACACTCCGAAACTGTTTGCATGGGCTTTCATCGTGGATGTTCTCAGCACGTTGTACTTGCTACATTCTGCTGTCGCCAGCGTCAATGGGGCCTGTTGGCACTTGTTGCATAATCACCGGTAAAACTGCAAGTTAGCGTTATTGCAGCATGGAATAACAAAGCTCGTCGTGTGTTTTTGCTTGATCGTCGACTGCATGTTGCCTAAAACGAAAAGTCTTAGCGATTGCTTTATTCTGTGGCATGCGCGGATTTTTATTCCAACCAGTTTGGCTTTTTTTACGATTGTGCATTAAATTCGTGTTTCGCGACGCGGATTACATGTTGTTGTGAAACTCTGACTGGGGGGAACCAATGTGACGCAACAGTACAATCGCGTTTTTGCTCCGAAAATCAGTGCAAAAATTGGTGACGCACAGTTTCGCATCATGTCCTAACTTCCAAGACCCAGTGTTGATTGGTTGCATGAGAATGGCTGAAGAAATGCTTGCAGGTAATTTCTGATTGAGGGCAGTTTACTTTGCTCTGCCATGAATGCCGCAGTTTATCTTCTGTGCAATGAAGGCATTATGCAGACATGGCGAGCACACAGGGACCGGATATTTGTTAAGTTTCATAGATATTTTGTGTATATTGACATATATACTGTATATACATACATATATTCAGTGCATCCTCGATTTTCCGGCCCCCGATTAACCGGCCGGGTTCAACAGGGAGGTACATTCAATTATTTAGTCTAAAATCTACACGTTTTACAGTG